>SDBV01009548.1_pt1 | contig 12875 bp, 11 predicted proteins | sample 2277081 | NCBI WGS metagenome assembly SDBV01 (sample SAMN10402039, study PRJNA504765) | marine sediment metagenome | isolation source: marine sediment core GS10_PC15, 223 cmbsf | place: Arctic Ocean: Southern Knipovich Ridge | collected 2010
TTCGATCACCATTCAATCTATGGAGACCTTATTGAGCTTGAAGAACGTGATCCTGCCGAAGTAATTAAAAAAGATCTTTTGGGAGACTATCCCACTCTAAAAATTAGGAATCCCCAATTCGATGTAACCCCGCCTGAGTATATTGACGTGCTTATTACCGAAAGAGGATTGATCCCGCCATCAGGAGTATTCTCTGTGATGAGGGAAATTTTCAAAGATCATATGAAATTCCGAAGCCAGCTGGTCCAACCCACCAAGAAGATAGCCCAGTAGAATCGGGAAAACGGCCTGTTATTTATTTGTCCTAGTAAGCACCGAGATGTCCATTCGGAAGGCGCCAGCACCTCGTATCAAGAAAGCGATCGCTATCCCAAATAGGTGCAGGTGGTTTATCCCCTCTCCAAAAAGCAAGAATGCTGTCAACAGCAGTCCAAGATACAGCACTGAGATAAGACGGTTGAATATACCGAGAAGGTAATGAAGTCCAAGGAGAATTTCGAAGAAACCGAACAGAAACACAAAGAGGCGTATTTCTGGAAAAAATGGTACATCGTACTTCAGAATCGCAGCTTCGGTAAGTTGTGGTGCCAGGAGTTTCTCAGTAAGTCCCAGCCAGATGAGATTTATGCCAAGACTTGTCCTTAACATGGGCATACTGTAAATTTTGAGTCGACCCAACCACGTCCCAACCCTCCCTAAGGTCTTTACCTTAGCCAGAGTGAGGGCATCGATACTCTGACGCAAACCTCCCTCGAAAAAGAGCACAACTGCTACACCGAGAAGTACGAACTGATCCAAACCATGCAAACCCAGTTGGAAAAACGATACTGCTACCAACAATCCCAGGAGCGCCGCACCAACTTTGGTGAGGAATCCTAGTAACAGTAGACCTCCTGCAACAACCTGAATAATGGAGAGAGGGGTCTGCAGATTAGCCAAATCTAACGCAGGTTCAGGTGAGAAGAGTTGTCCAGCGGCGCCAGAAAGCACCAGAAATCCGCCTACCATCACTCTCAGGATTAGGGGGACATATCCCTCTATTGATGACAAGAACCTTTCAACGGTGTTGGTGATACTTCTCCCACTTAGGAATACACCTCCAAACTGGACTATGACTAATAACAAAAGTCCAGACAACATCAACACGGCGAGGTTGTCGGCTTGAATAACCATGAGTGGACCAATGTCTTCGACGCTCGCGATTTCTTCTTCGTTCAAAACGTACCTGATGTGGCCATATGCAAAGCCCATAGATCCAAGAGACCAAACCAAAACTCCGAGGAGGAGAGCCGCCTTGATTGTTATGGTGAAACTACCAATGCGGGTCAATAGGATAGGATCCCAAATTCCACCTCGAATATATGTCCTCCTTCTGAAGGTATGGAGGATTCATTAACACCTGAGCGTAATCTGTGGACGGAAAGATACGTTTGAGGAGCTTTGACACTCTCTTCGAGTCCTCTGTTGGAGCTTGGCAGAACAACCCGTCTGTCATGATTCCTGCGATGCTAAATTCGGCGTTGCAGGTAGCAAAGCAAAGTGCAATCATCTTGCCGATACTAATCCTTATTTCACAACTCACATCAAGGGGGCTCCTGCCAGATAACCTGTCAATTCTTCTCGATCCAAATGAAGTTCTCTTATTGGTTTCCTCACCCGAAATATTCTCTCTTCTTATTCCGACCGTCTTGGTGGCTCTTGTAGCGTTTACCTTTGTCTCAATCGCAGGTTCTGGATTCGTAATCTCAGCAGAATATGGATCATACAATCTGTTGATGGAAAAAGAGAAGCTACGGGTGGACGACGTTCTTGATCAATTTCAAGGAAGATGGCGATCCATGTCTTGGACTTTTCTTTTGGTAAATTCTTTGGTATATGGACCGACGATAATAATCGGAGCAGCGATTGCTACCCTTCTACTGATAAACGGTCCCAGCCCGGCCCTCGTCAGTCAGATTTTTCCCCTCCTTGGTCTACTAATCATAGGAATTGTTGTGGGACTTTTCTTTGCAGTCGTTACCATCTATGCATATCCTTCGGTGATATTGGACAGGCTCTCAGGACTAGCTGCAATCTCGAGGAGCTTTCGAATGGTATCGAGAATTCCAGGTCAAAGCATTACCTATTTGGCAGTCAGAATTGGGACCGTCATAGCAATTGGAATCATAATCATATCCACTGACCTTGTCGGCTTAACGATCTCGACACTTCTCTTAGTTCTGGTAAATTTCCTTATCATCCCCGTACTCCACCTGACAAAGGTTGGCATCTATCGAGGGGCAAGAGTTCGAGAGGATGATAACCTAACTGACGAGGGAAGAGAGTGGGAAATTATGCAATGGAGAATCGTAATGAGATCTGTATTGGATAAAGTAAGGGTAGGCTTGCGAGAGATAAAAAATTTTGCTCTCGGGATATCAAACATCCCCTTCCACTTCATCTCAGCGATCTTGATCTTCTCCGGGTTTCTTTGGGGTGTAGATGTTGCCACAACGGGACTTCGCGATGTGATTCTATCGTCTGGATATGAAGTTGGCCGAATAAACCCTGATTTCCAGAGTATCGTTCCTCCTTTCCTCGGCATTGATATCTCCTTTAACAACTGGCAAGTTTCACTAGCGACCGCTTTCGCGGGACTCGGGCTCCTGCCAACTGTGATAGGACTAGTGTTCAACGGATTCATTCTTGGAGTGGTTTCACAACTGACTCCAAACTATACGATGTTTCTTGCGGCAATTGTCCCGCACGGTGTTTTAGAACTTCCTGCTTTCGTTCTTGCAGGTTCGCTTGGACTCCGCTTAGGAGTTGACGTTTTGAAGACCATCCCCACTAGGGGAATATCCAACCAGCTCAGAAAAGATATCAAGCAATCCCTCTACGTTGTGATAGGACTTGCTCCGATATTTTTAATTGCTGGGCTTATCGAAGCGGTCCTAACGCCGTATATCATGAGTCTTTATGGTTGGATTTGAGTTTTTGAGAGTCAACACAGAAATTTACGACCCGGGCCACCCTGCAGAATCCGAGAGTCGAGAAATAGTCGCGATCAAGGGAGAAGGAAAGAAAGAACGGAGTCCAGTTGTTCGAACGATGAAGCCTTCACAGAAGGTCACTATCAGCACGATGCTTCTTCTGTTCAGTGCTCTCCTGATTTACTTTGACAACAGTGGAGCTTTTATCGAAGGAATACCGAGAGAAACGATCGTAGTCGTCGAGCTAATTTTCCTTTCTCTAATTCCCCTTTACCTTAAGAGAATCAGAGCCGGATACATTATAGGAATGCTAGTGGCGGGGTTCGTTGCGTTCACATATCGAGGAGATTTTTTTGGCCCGGCTATCCCAATTCTTCAGTACTTCCTTGGCTTCTTCAGCATCGTGGCCTTGATTGAGACGACGAGGATGCTTCAGAGTTCCCGAGCTCCGCGGCGGTAGCGGATTAAATACATGTTCTTACTAGTTAATCGCCTTGACAGCGACGCACGCGATCGAAGTAAGGGGCCTTGTCAAGACCTATGAAAAACTAACATCTTCATTGGATCGGGTCGAGTCACCCAGCTACGGACAACAAAGGCCCATTCGATAAAACAGAATAAAATAAAATGTATCCAGTCTACCGTCGAGCATAATGATCACAGTGATTTCTGGCGGGACAGGCTCGGCCAAGCTCATCCGAGGACTTGATGCCGTTGTAGATTCAGAAGACCTGACAATAATCACAAACGTTGGGGACAATATTTGGCTCTACGGTCTTTACATCTGTCCCGATATTGACACGATCCTCTATACGCTAAATGGCTCACTAGATGAGAAGAGAGGTTGGGGGTTAAAGGACGATACATTCGATTTCCTACGAAGATACGGAGAACTGGGCGAGGATAACTGGTTTAAGGTAGGAGACAATGATCTAGCGACCCATGTCTTTAGGACCAAACTCCTCGGTGAGGGACAGACACTGTCAAGAATCACATCAAAACTAGCAAGGCTCTTGGGAATACGACAACGTATCATTCCAGCTACAGATCAGAGTCTTCAGACAATTATTCTAACCGCGAAGGGCGAAATGAATCTTCAAGAGTATTGGGTGAGGGATCAAGGGGAACCCATCGTAAAAGGAGTACATTATCGTGGGATTGAGCATGTTGAACCGTGTGAAGGTGTATCTTCATCTATACTCGGGTCAGAAAGGATCATCGTCACATCTGGCAATCCCATTTCCAGCATCGGCCCTACTATTTCAATTCCCCAAATTGCCGAGGCCTTAAAGCAGACAGACGCGACGAAAGTGGCGGTTAGTCCAATCATTGGGAACTCTCCGTTAAGTGGCCCCGCTGGTAGGATGATGAGGGCTCTGGGCCTTGATGTTTCTCCGGTTGGGATCGCGAGGTTTTATTCATCTTTTCTTGATACTTTGATAATCGATAAAACCGACGAATCATATTCTGATGCCATCAAAGACCTTGGAATGAACGCTCACTTGGCTGATATTATCATGCACACTCGTGAGGATGAAGTAGAGCTGGCAAAGTTGCTCCTATCGGTGTAGCAAATGAAAACGGGAATCATAATCCCAGTTAAGGAGTTGCGGGAGAGCAAAGCAAGGCTAGCTTCGATTCTATCAGCAAGTGAGAGGGAGGAACTCACAATGATAATGTTCTCGGAGGTGATCGAAAACATACGCAAATCTCAACTAGTCGACGAGATTCTAACTGTAACACCTGACGATAAGGTTGCGGAGCTAGGAAAATCTTTAGGTTCCACGATCATTCTAGAGGATTATAGCAGAGGAGTTAACATCGCAGTCTTCAAAGGAAATGAATACTATACTGCAAGGAGGTTCAATGCTACGCTCGTCCTCCCCGCGGACATTCCTCTCATCGCAAAGTCTGATCTTGACAGGATCATAGAACTTGCGGTTGATAATGATGTCATAATAACACCTTCACTGAATCAAGATGGTACGAACGCTCTTCTTCAGCGCCCTCCCGCAGCCATAGAGACATTCTATGACAACGATAGTTTCACGAACCACGTGAGGGAGTCCCTTGAAAAGGGACTGAAGAGTTTCATCTTCAGAGCCCCTTCGATCATGCTCGATGTGGATTCCCCTCACGACGTACTTCAAGTAATCTCAAACGGGCCTAAATCCCGGACGGCACAATTCCTCAAACAACGATCTCAAGAGGGAAGGGTTCGTGACATTCGAAACTAAGAATTAGACTATGGAAAAAGACTCGAAGGCATCATCTCCGTCTTCCCATCTCGATTCAAAATCAATTACTCTTGCAAATGGTGGACCCTTCTTGCAATATCCGATGAGAGAGAGTACATCATCCTTCTCGCCCACGAAAACCGCCTCTACATTCCCAGCCTCCAGATTTTTCACCCATCCTCTAACTCCCATCTGCCTGGCTTTTCTCATGACGAAATTTCTATATCCCACTCCTTGAACCATACCTGAAACCAAGATATGAGCCCTCATGCACCCAATCAACTCATTCAAATATTGAAAATGTTATAAGACTTCCACAATCTTCGTCACTAGATTTTGCAAAATGATATTCTTGCGAGGATACGATCAGAAGATATCGTTCGACTGACTCAAGAACTGGTCAGAATTCCCAGTCCAAACCCGCCAGGAGTGGAGGCTGAGGTCTCTGATTTCTTGGCTTCGAAGATGAAAGCGATTGGATTCAAGGTGCAAAGTCACGAGGTCTCCCCCGGTAGGCCGAATGTGGTAGGTCATATGACGTTCGGTTCAGGTGGCAAGGGATTAATGTTCAATGGTCACCTAGATGTTGTTCCCCCTGGCGACCGTTCTCTATGGGATGGCGACCCTTACTCTGGCATTCTGAAAGAAGGAAGGATTTACGGGCGTGGAACATCCGATATGAAGGGTGGGATTGCTTCGATTATGGTTGCTGCTAAAGCGCTAGCGGATTCTTCCTCTGATCTTCAAGGAGATCTAATCTTCACCGGAGTCGTAGACGAGGAAAGCTATGGATCTGGATCTAAAAGAATAGTAGAGGATGGTTACAAGGCAGACATGGTGGTAATTGCCGAACCCACTGACAAGAAAATCTGCATAGCACATAAGGGTAACATGTGGCTGGAGATCACGACCCAAGGAATTGCGGAACATTCAAGCCAAGTTCGCGTTGGCAAATCTGCCAATGCCGTCTATCGGATGACAAAAATCGTAAGTCTGATTGAAAAAATGCTTCCCGACCTCCAAGAGATTCAAGACGATCTGGTCGGTAATCCGACTATAACCGTAGGCTTGATAGAAGGAGGAACAAAACCGAACATTGTTCCAGATGCGTGTAGGATCGTTGTCGACAGGCGGTTGCTTCCTGCAGAGGACCCGAAAAGAGTTCTGGAGGAACTCAAAGCTCGAATCCTCGCCGTCATAATGCCGGAGTTCAATGCCGCGTTCAAGATTCTGATCGCTCGGGAGGGTGCACAAATTTCAATTGATGAGGAGATTGTAAAAATTGCATCAAAGTCCATAAAGGAAGCATTGAAAATTTCCCCGGAGATAGGGGGCCTTGGGGCCACGACGGATATGTCCTTCTTCGTACGGGCCGGCATTCCAACGATAATTTATGGTCCAGGGACCATAAGGCAGGCGCATGTTGCAGATGAATTTATCGACGTGGATGAGTTAACCAGTGCAGCTAAAGTCTATGCTACAATCGCAGCCAACGCGCTCCACAAAGCTTGAAAGGTAGATCTTGTTGGATAAGCAGAACGTCACTATAATCGGAGGAGGGATTATCGGCCTCTCTATCGCCTTCTATCTCTTAAAATCTGGTAAAACAAACATAACCGTTGTCGAGAGAGGGAAAGTTGCATCTGAAGCTTCTCACACCAATGCAGGTGCGATATGGCTCAATAGGGCGATCGAGCCCTACAGTCTAAAGGAGTTTGCGGCTTACAGCCTTAGGCTGTTCCAGGAGCTCATGGCTCAAGATAAACTTGAGTTTGAATTCAGAAAGAATGGTGTTATCGAATTAATATTTGGGAAAGAAAATGTTGCGGAACGGCATTCCCAGATAGAAGAAGCGAAGAAAGCTGGTCATGATATCTCCTTCCTGGAACCCAAGGAAGTCAGCGAGTTGGAGCCTGAAATTACTCAAGAGATCGAGGGAGCCCTTTACTCGCCAAATGACGCAAATGCAAGTAGCTCATTACTTGCCTCTGAGCTTATGTCCAGACTTGAGCAAGCTAAAATCTCGGTTCTAGAAAATACAGAAGTTGAGGGGATCAACGTAACGAATCGTCGAATCACGGAGCTGATTACTTCTAAGGATGTTTTATCTCCGGACATGGTCGTCAACGCCGCTGGACCATGGTCTCCGTCAATAGGGAATATGCTCGGATTGAAGATTCCAGTAGAGCCAGCCAAAGGCTATATTCTCTCTACAGCAGAACGTCAGTCACTCAAAATTACCATGGCGATCTCTGATGGTGATGTGGTCGTGAGTCAGCAACCGGATGGGCGAATACTAATTGGTGGAACAGTGGAATTCTTGGGTTTTGACAAAGCTGTAGATCCAGAGAAGGTGAACGAGATTAAGAGTAAGGCCTCCAGAATGGTCCCTCATATTTCACATCTCGAAATAACCGAGGTGAGGGCTGCTCTACGACCGCATTCAGTAGATCGCATTCCGATTGTTGGAGTTAGCAATAGATTCCATAATCTGGTATACGCGACGGGTCACTTTAGAAGGGGTTTCGAACTAGCTCCTGCCACTGGGAAAGTTGTGGCTGAAATCATTGAAGGGAAAAATCCCTCGGTTGATATTAGCTGTATGAATCCCGTCAGGTTCAATCTCTGAAACTAATTGAGGAAGCAAAGACCCATCCTTATTAGGTCGAACGAGTTCGCGACCTTTGGAGATTTTGAGATTGACCTCCAGGCTTCTCTCATCCCCTTTGACCAGAGGATGTCATCGACTAGTATGACAGCTCCCGTGGTAGCATAATCAGTGACCTTCTCAAAGTGCTCTATTGTCGCACCTTTCTCATGATCTCCGTCAAGAAACGCAAAATCGACTGAGCCGATCTCCTCGAGGGTCCGCTCGAGAGTGTCTTCAAACATTCCAAGTATGGTTTTGACTCCTTCTGCGCCAAAATCATCCAAGTTCTTCCTGGCGATCGCCATATGGGAAGGGCTGCCGTCCAATGTATAAAGTGTCCCACCCCCATTCAATCGCAGTCCAGCAATTTCATAAAGAGAAGAAACTCCAAAGGCGGTGCCTAATTCAAGACACTGATGAGGCTTGAATTGTCTCATTAACTTCATGATGAAGAGTCCCCATGGGGGTGCAATGCTTCTAACCCTACATTCAACGTTCGCCTCTTCTGTTCTAGCCCGTATTGAATCGATTCTTCGATCGGCTTCACTTTCAGCGCTGTCGAGCTGTCTTGTACTCGCCGAGGCAAGAAGACGACCAAACCCATTGTAAGTCAAGGATCTGTATCTCCATGCAGCGAGATACATCTCTAAGTAACCGACCTTATTCACCCACGAGACCTCTTGTAGGGTTAATGCCGTTCGACGAAAAGCCTGGCCCCCAAGAGTTCCTAGTTTCCCCATTCTCGATTTCCTGCTCGGATATGCACCTCCCAACCTTCCAACCAAGTAAATATCCCTTGCGATTCTAAAATTCGTCTATCCCAGGGCTCCGATCAAAGCTAATACCTATTACCTCAGAAGAATAGGAGTAGGTAGTATTTGGTCCAACGCTCCGCTTTTGAATTTCTCTCTGAGAAAATGAGGAGAGCTCTCCTGGAGGCAAAGATACTTGTTCCGACGCCTCCCCAGGAGGACGCAATACCACGTCTAGTCAATGGTGAAAGTGCTCTAATTTTTGCTCCTACAGGTTCTGGTAAGACGGAGGCCGCGCTATTCCCTATTCTGAATAGTTTCTTGAAAGAGAGACCGGCCCAGGGTATTTCAATTATTTACATAACTCCCATGCGAGCCCTAAACAGGGATCTCCTTTACAGGCTCAATGATTGGAGTCGAAGGCTCAATTTCTCGGTCGAGGTGCGCCACGGGGATACGCCGACGTCACAACGGAGAAAGCAATCTATCAACCCACCAGATCTTCTAGTGACGACACCCGAAACTCTTCAGGCGATTCTCCCCTCGAAGAGTATGCGAAGACATCTCAGCACTGTCAGGTTTGTTATCGTAGACGAAGTGCATGCTATCGTGGAGAGCAAGAGAGGTGCTCAGCTCTCAATAGGTTTGGAGAGACTCCGAAAGATCATAACGAGTCCATCTGGATTGCAAATCATTGGTCTCTCCGCTACAGTAGGTACTCCCGTTGAAGCTGCAAAGTTCTTGGCCGGCACCTCTCGAAACGTTGCGATTATCGAGTCAAGGGCACCCAAGCAGGTAAGGTACTTTCTTGAGTATCCAAGCCCGAACGAAGACGATCATGCTATGGCCCAGACCCTCTTCACTGCACCCGAAGCAGCAGCGAGAATCGGGAGAATCATTGAGATGATTGAGAGCCATCAATCGACACTCATCTTTGTGAATAGCAGGAGCGTCGCCGAAATGTTGGGGGCTAAGCTAAACATGGTAAGGAAGGATGTCGCCGTTCATCATGGCTCACTACCGAGGGAGGAAAGAGAAAGGATCGAGGCGGCATTCAAGAACGGTAAACTTCGGGCAATGGTTTGCACATCGACACTCGAACTTGGCATCGACATAGGTTCAGTAGATCTAGCTATCCAGTATATGTCACCTAGACAAGTTTCGAGTCTAATACAAAGAGTCGGTCGATCTGGACACGCATTGACGAAAGATTCTGAGGGAGTGATCTTGGCGGTCTCCGCGGATGATGTCTTGGAAGGCGCTGCTGCCGTCGAATTGGCAACTTCTCACGTCCTCGAACCTCTAAAGCTCCGAAGGAACTCTCTCGACGTACTCGCTCATCAGATTGTAGGACTTGCGCTCGACCTTGACGGAACAATCAGGATTACCGAGGCCCTATCCATAATCAAAGGAGCCTACCCATTTAGAGATCTTCCCGAGGAAGTCTTTCATGACATCCTCAATTACATGGAAAATCTAAGAATTGTAAAGAGCGATGAGACATTTATCCACAAGGCATGGAGAAGCAAGGAGTATTACTTTCAGAATCTCTCAATGATACCGGATGAGAAGAGGTATCCGGTCATAGACCTGACTACTCAACAAAAGGTGGGTATTCTCGGAGTAGAGTTTGTGCTTCTGAAAGCGAAGGTGGGATTGAACTTCGTCTGTAAAGGAAAAGTATGGAGAATCGAGAATATCTCAGATGACGCGAAAGTCTATGTCACTCCTGCCGAAGATCCATTAGCCGCAGTTCCGGGCTGGGACGGTGAAATTCTACCAGTTCACTTTCAGCTGGCTCAAAGGACGGGCCAATTGCGACGAAAGATCTCAGGGCTTCTTGGTGAAAATGAACGAAACCAAGTAATCAAGATGCTGAAAGACGTTATCCCTGGAGAGAGGAATGCCAGGAAGGTTGTTGTTGATGAACTTGCCGATCATATCGAAATTGGTGCACCTGTCCCTGATGATAGAACGATCCTGATTGAGGGATATGATAGATACCTTATTGTTCATGGTTGCTTTGGTGAAGCGATCAACCGAACCTTCGGCCATGTTTTCGAAGAGATACTGGCGGCGGAGGGTCTCTTAAGATACTGGTGGGCGGATGGGTATAGAATCCTTTTTGAATTAACAGTTGAGACCGATCAGTTCGATCTTGAGGGCTTCGTAAGAACAAAGTTGTTCTCTATGGATTCAGATCAGATGAGAAAAACCTTCTTCCATAGGCTCGAGAAGGAGTTCCCATTTCCGGAGAGGTTAAAAAATATAGCACAGAGATTTGGAATCTACAAGCGGGGTCAGTTCCTTGGTCACCCACAACTCTGCTCTTTAGGTTCTCGGTTTGCGAATACCCCAGTTTACCAGGAGGGATTAAACGAAGTTCTTACAGACCTAATTGACCTTCCTGGAACTCTCAATGTTCTAGACGGCGTGCAAGATGGCACTATTGGGCTAAACTTCTATCTCTCAGGGGAAAGACCTACTCCCATAGGCTATCACATACTCTACAGGCATTTGGATGTCCCTGAACTAGTTGCGCCGGATTCTATTGAGAAAAGCAATGTGGAGAGAATGAGGATGGCACTGGAGAATCGTTTCATTGATCTAGTCTGCTTCCAATGCGGGTCATCTTTGGATAGGGTTATGGTGAAGCAACTCGGTGAAAGGCCTTCTTGTGTTCAATGCGGCTCCGGCCTTCTTGCATTAGCTCCATGGTCATCAAGATCTATCAAGCTGGTAATAGGAAGAAAGCTCGCACATGAGAAGATAAACGAAGCAGAACAAGATGCTCTCACTAAAGCTAGGAGGTCTGCTGATATCATACTCTCCTACGGCAAGAAGGGCATTCTTGCACTCTCTGTTTATGGGGTCGGCCCCCAGAGTGCAGCCAAGGTTCTTGCGAAGATGCACGATGATGACACCGCATTATTCAAAGATCTTATGGAGGCAAAGCTGAAGTTTATAACAACAAGACAGTACTGGGCCAATCAATAGCCTTTGAGATTGAGAATCAATTTCAACCATTGTATCCCGAATTGACGGACCTTCCTTTCGTTACCAGAGAGGAGATGGCTGAAGTCGATAGAGAGATGATTGATGAGTACGGGATAGATCTCTTGATGATGATGGAAAATGCGGGAAAGGCTCTTGCCCAACTCGCCAAAAGGACTCTCAGCGATTTCGTAGAAGGTAAGAAGATTGCGGTTCTAACAGGAAAAGGAAACAACGGTGGTGGAGGACTTGTTGCAGCCCGTCACTTGCATAATTGGGGGGCATCAATCCATGTGATTCTCGGCGCTGACGAAGGCGAATTGAAGGATGTTCCAAGAAAGCAACTGGAGATTCTCCGGCGTATAGGAGTTGAGATTGGACAACCTGAAGGTTTGGATTTCCATGATTTCGATCTCCTGTTGGACGCTCTGATTGGTTATAACCTTCGGGGGGACCCTCGCGATCGGATCGCGTCAATAATTCGGACTGCAATCGACTCGGGGAGGCCAATTATTTCTCTAGATGTTCCTTCTGGGTTAGACTCATCATCTGGGGTTGCTTATTCTCCCTGCATAAGAGCTGGCGCAACCCTTACCTTAGCTTTACCCAAAACGGGACTCGGATCAGAATCAAAACGATATTATGGTGATCTATATCTGGCTGACATCTCTATTCCGAGAAAGATCTATCAACGGTTTGGAATTGATAAGGGATTGGTCTTCAGAGATGCGCTCTTTATACCCCTAACGACTTGAGTGCCTCTAGAGGCCACCTAAATGCCCATCTGAGATATCCAAGTCTGGATCGAATCCTGACTTTTCAAACTGATACTTTAAATCAATCCAATGGGGCAAGTTGTTGAGGCCGTCAGACATCTCAACGTGGCCGATACCCCCAAAATGGGTAGCCAAGTCGTGGTGTAGATTGGGAGCATAGGAGGCTGTGGTTCAAAAGAACAGTGACCTCTCGGTCGTGGGTTCGAGTAGACTTCTTCGAGAGTCCCACCGACGGCCCTCCCAACATCATCTATACGATCTTGATTATGGTGAATATACATTAGCAGCTAGCGTTACGAGAGCAACATGAAAAGGAGGGGAAGAGTCATGTTGATTCTGGCAGGCTCTGCCGTACTGGGCCTAAGTTACCTCCTCTTTCCTTTCTTTACCTCATCGATAATCCCGATTCAGGATTTTCAATTCCACCCATCTATCCTGAGAATTGAGACAGGAGCCCGAGTACTCTGGATCAACTATGACGTCGAACCGCACGA
>SDBV01009549.1_pt1 | contig 12873 bp, 12 predicted proteins | sample 2277081 | NCBI WGS metagenome assembly SDBV01 (sample SAMN10402039, study PRJNA504765) | marine sediment metagenome | isolation source: marine sediment core GS10_PC15, 223 cmbsf | place: Arctic Ocean: Southern Knipovich Ridge | collected 2010
GTCGAGGTCCTGGTGCTTGTCCTCGGGCACGTCTTTCACCAACAGACTCCAGGGCACTTCGCGTCCTTCGACCAGCGACTGGTACATGCCGAACACGTCGGAGCCCCATTGCGGCTCGTAGGTGCACAGCGAGCCCGGGGCATGGAGCACGCCCGCGGGGATCAGCCATCCGGTCCCCGGCTTCAGGCGATAGGCCCGGCTGAGGTCTTGGATGCCGTTGTCGCCCTTGTCCCAATCCTCGAGGCACTTCCGCACGTCGTCTTTGGTGGTGCCCGGCTCGAGGCCCATGAAGGTGTAATCGAAATGGTTGTCGGCGGCGTTCAGTTGCGGCGGGAAGTAGTAGCTCTCGGGCTTGCCTTCCTGACCGGTCAGCTTGGCGTGCTCGGCCTTCTGGTGCATGTGATGGGGGATGGGGCCCATGTTGTCGAAGAACTTCGAGTAGACGGGCCATCGCTTATACTCATCCCACATTTTCCGGCCGACCATTCGCGGCCCGGCCTCGGCCACGGCATCGATCAACAGGAACCGCTGGCCCTCGAACACACAGTAGCTAAGCCCTTCGTCATCGGCCCGGCCTTCGTTGGCCGCTTCGGTCGTGCTGGCGAACCAACGTTCGTCGATCCCGCCGCGATGCGTTCCCAGAGCGTACCAGTCGGTCGGCGCCAGCTTGATTCGCTTTCCCGGATGCAAGAAGCTCCGCGGCACCCAATCCGGCGTCAATCGCAACAGTCCACCCCCGGCATCCAAAGCTCGTCCGAGAATCGCACCTACGTTATCCTTTTTGACAATTGGCGAAGCACACATAATGTTATCCACTCCCAATCTTCTCCGGACGCCGACCACCCGGGCCGGGATCCTATGGCCATGAAATATATTCCCACCAGCATCGGCATGGCCAAACAGCCTCGACCATCCGAGAGTCCCTTTTTTTAGTGATTTGTCGATCGATTGGCAAGTGAGTGAGAATGGCTGTCACCGTTGGGGGGAATTTCTGGGTTTCTTGCCTTTGCTGGCTGTCGGTATACGGAAGCCAGCGGGCAGGCGTGATTTCTGCCGACTCGACAGCCGGCTGACGGTTTTGGCTGTGGATATTGGGGAAATAGCCCGATAATCATGATTGACGTAACCCTTTTGTGTGTATATGATTAGCATCGGTTAGTTGTGATCCGACGTGCCTGACTCTTGCAATTTCTTTCGGGTTTGCGCATTCTAGCTATATTTCCATTCCCAAAATGGGGCAAGGTCAAGGGGACTCATAATGGCCGGGAGCCAAGGTGAACTCATTCTGAGCTATCTGTCGCCGACAGCCCAAGAGGATTTGGCGCATCTGGTCGAGCACTCGGATGAATTGCCGAAGATTGCGGAGCTGGCGGCTGCATTGGATCCTAGTGTCGGTTTCTCTGGCGCCGCGACGGTCATCGAAAGCGAAACGGGAACCCCCTCTGCAGATGCGCATCGACTTCTTTGGACTATCTGGAATCTCCATAGTCTAGGAAATCGTTTTCGACTGCCTACCGAGGAGTTGCTACGCACGACTTTCGCTGTTTTGGAAGGACGAGTGTCCGATCCGGCCCCTGCAGCTTGGGAGAAGGCCAAGGCGCCAATTGCCGAGTTTCTCGGCCAGTTGTCGGATTCCCACCCGCTCGTGGTCGCCAAAAAGGCCGAGCGTTTGGGGCTTGACCATCAGAATCTTCTCTCCGAAGCTAGATTCGTAACGGACATTCGACCGGTTTTCGACTCGTCCGGTAACAAGATCCTTGAGTCGCTTGTCATGCAAACACTGATCGTTGACTACAGCGACGGTCATGGAACGCGGAGAATCGAGTTTGCATTGGATGCCGATGATGTTTCGCAATTGAGGCGGTTATGTGAACGGGCAGAGCACAAGGCCTTGACCCTTAAGAAAGATATGGGCTGCTTGCCGTGGTCAACTGAGATACTTGGGGAACAGAATCCCTCGGATGCGCAAGCCGAATAAGACGGGGAGGGTTGCACATGACAAACACAATATTGATCAAACATGCTAAGGCTTGGAAGGAGCAGGTTCCCACATCGTGGAAGCCAGAATTGAAGAAGCCTCAACCGAAAAAGCCCGCTGCGGATACTTTCTTGCAACTGTGGGGCATCGATGCCAGCGTCCCGAAAGGGGCCATAATCACACATGAAGAGTGGATTGTGCAGCGGCTTCGACATGCCGTTGATATCTTGCACGAATCCGTGGAAATCGATCCCTCAAGGCGGGGAGGAGTTCCTGTTCTCAAAGGAACCCGTGTTGCAGTTGCTCAGATTCTGGCCGAGATCGCTGACGATGCAAAAGTGTCTGAAATAGCAGATGATCTCGACCTGAACGAAGAGACGATCGTCAAGTTTCTAGAGGGTATTGCCATACATCTTGATCGCCCATTCTACCGATGATCACGTATCAACTGGATGAGAACACGAACTCCAGGAAGCTCGCGGAATCTTGCAAGGAACAGGGGTTCGTCGATGTATGGCGTTTGCCTCCAGAACTCAAGGGTGCGAAAGACCCTGACGTTCTAGAGTACGTTCTGCCGTCGGGTCGGACATTGCTGACGAACGATCGGCAAATCCACCTCGATCATCTGGCCCACATCCCAAGCACGCACTCGGGAATACTGATCGTTGCCAAGGTTTCTTCGCCTACGACGATACGTGGAGTCGATGTAGCGAGCATCTTGTCGAAGTTCAAGAAGCAGTTTCCGGATTGGCATCGACTTGCTCTCCGGAATTCGATCGTCGAAATCTGCGAGCACAGTGCACAAGTGTGGACGGTTGTCGAAGGGCAACTCAACCGGGAATTGGTTCGCTTCGATGATGCCGACTGGCAGACTCAGTTAACCGCTATTCTCGCACGCAACGCGAAACGCAATCTGCTCTCTTGATGACACCACCCGGCCGCTGTTTTGTGGCCGATCAACCGGAAACTGAAACTAATCGTACACTGCATTATTTCCTCGCAGGAGACCATCATGGCCGAAAAGACTTGGACGCTGACCGACTTGGCGGAAGATGTTTATGTTGACCAGATTACGCTGGGGCCCGATCAGGTGGGTGGCTCGGCGGCCGGATACTCTGTGACTAAGCGGACGCTGCAGGGTGGGTTGCGCCAGGGGGTTGACGTGATCGAGGTCGACAACGGCTTGCTGCAGTTTGTTGTCGTGCCGACACGCGGCATGGGCATCTGGAAGGCCACGGTCGGCGAGATGCAACTTGGCTGGAAATCGCCGCTGGCCGGGCCGGTCCATCCGAGCATGGTCCGACTTTGGGAACCGAGCGGGCTGGGATGGCTCGATGGGTTCGATGAAATGCTGGTCCGCTGCGGTTTGGAAAGCAACGGGGCACCGGAGTTCAACGACGACGGCGCGCTACAGTATCCCTTGCACGGCCGGATCGCCAACATCCCGGCCCACAAGGTCTCGGTCAGCGTCGACGGCGACTCGGGCCAAATTGCGATCGACGGCACGGTCGACGAGGCCCGGCTGTTCGGCAACAAGCTGCGGCTGACCACTCGGATCACGACCCAAGTCGGTCAACCGGAATTGACGGTCACCGACACGATCACCAACATCTCGGCCGAGCAGAGCGAGTTGGAATTGCTCTATCACATCAACTTCGGCGCGCCGCTGTTGAACCCCGGCTCGAAGCTTGTTGTGCCGGCGGTCAAGGTGGCGCCACGCGACGAGGTGGGCATGGGCAATCTGCCGGATTGGGACACGTACGGCCCGGAGACGCCCGACTCGGTCGAGGCCGTCTTCTTCCTCGAGTTGGCCGCCGCCGCGGACGGCCGCACGCAAACGCTCTTGCGGAACGCCGATGGCACGCAAGGGGTGAGCCTGAAGTTCAACAAGAACCAGTTACCCTTTTTCACCGTGTGGAAGAATCGCCAGGCCGAGGCCGACGGCTACGTCACGGGCTTGGAACCGGCGATCAACTTCCCGAACATCCGGTCGTTCGAGAAAGAGCAGGGCCGCGTGGCCGTGCTGGACCCGGGCGAGTCGCGGCAGTTCGAGATCACGATCACGGCCCACACGGACGCCGGCTCGGTCCGCGCGGCCGAAGAAGCGGTGGCCGAGATCCAAGCGGGCAACACGCCGGAGATTCTCGATCGGCCGAGTCCCGAATGGTCGGCGGGGTAGACTTGCGGGACGTTCCGTGGGACAATTGCCAGGGAGGCTGTTCTCGGAAGGGAGTTCATGCATGATGTCCAGCAGTATTCAATCCGCCGAAAGCTTGCTCGCGGAGATCGTGCGTCGAATCATTCGGGTAGTCGATCCTGAAAAGGTGATTCTTTTTGGCAGTCGGGCAAGGGGAGATGCGCACCCGGACAGCGATTTCGATCTGCTGGTGATCAAAGAGTCGACGGAGCCCCGTTACCGTCGTTCCGCCCCGCTCTATACGGCCATGGCCGACTTGTCGGCGGAGGTCGAGTTGATGGTCTACACGCCGGAGGAAGTGTCCCAGTGGTCGAATGTCAAGGAAGCATTCGTGACCACGGCCATTCGCGAGGGGAGGGTGCTCTATGAAAGAGAAAGCTGATCTGATACGCGGCTGGCTCAGGAAGGCGCGAAGTGATGAAGTGGCGATGGATGCTTCGCTGGGTGCGGGGGCTTTCGACGCGGCCTGTTTTCATGCCCAACAAGCGGCGGAAAAGTATCTCAAAGCCTTCCTGATTCATGGCGACGTCACGTTTCCCTTTACGCATAACCTGGCAAGGCTGGTCGAGTTTTGTGCCGGCTCGGATGAATCGTTTCGTTCATTGACTGCCGTTGTCGCGCCGCTGACCCCCTATGCGGTCGAATTGAGATACGACGCGGATTTCTGGCCGAGCGAGGAAGTGGCTCAAGAGGCGATTTCCCTGGCAAGGACCGTCAGAGATTTCGTGGTCGACAAGTTGCCGCCGGAGATTGCTCGGGACGCATCCTGATGCCGACCCGACCGTGATAGACGGCTTCCAAATACTCGACCAACTCTCGCTCGAAACGGTCCGTGGCGAACTGTTCCGCTTGATGGCGGGCTAATTCGGGATCGAAACGGTTGGGGTGGGCCTCGAAACGTTCGATCGTTTGGCATAGCGACTCGGGCGTTTGCTCTTCGAAGAACAGCCCGGTGCCCCGCGTGGTTTCTTGGGCCGAGAGGATCGTTTCGGTGGCGCCGCCTTGGCCATAAGCGAGCACCGGCGTGCCGCAGGCTTGGGCTTCGACCGGGACGATGCCGAAATCTTCGTGGCCGGGGAACAGCAGTGCTCGGGCTCGTCGCAGGTGATCGCGAATCTGCTCGTCGCTGCGCCAACCGGTTAGCGTGACGGTCGGACCGGCCAGTCGGCTGAGCCGTTCGTGCTCGGGTCCGGCGCCGATGACGATCAGCCGGCGGCCCAAGCGATTGCAGGCCTCGACGGCCAGATCGATCCGCTTGTAGGGTGCCAAGGCGGAAACGCATAGGTAGAAGTTTTCTCGCGGCACGTCGGCCGGTGTGTAGAACCGCGTGTCGACCGGTGGGTAGATGATGTGGCTTTCGCGATCGTAGCACTCGCGGATCCGTCGGGCGATGGTCCGGCTGATGGCCACGAAATGGGTCACCCGATCGCTGGTCAACCGATCCCAATGCCGGATCCGATCGAGTACGAGATTCCGCACGGTTGCCATGGGCGAGTTGCGGGCTCGGCCGGCGACGCAGAAATAGTCGTCGCGGCGGTGCCAAGCGTAGCGCATGGGCGTGAAGCAGTAGCAGACGTGCGGCACCCCTTGCGGTGGGCGAACGCTCTTGGCCACCGCATGGCTGAAACTGACAACCAGATCGACGTCGTCGGGAATCGGCAACCGCTCGGCCGCCGACGGCATCAACGGCAGCAGCATCCGGTAATGACGCCCCACGCCGGGAAACCGCTGCAGGAAACTGGTCGTGATCCGCATCCGCTCGATCGCTCTCGACGTGCTGCCGGGAACGTGCAGCAGGGTGAATAGTTGCGCGTCGGGGAACCGGCGGCAGAGCACTTCGAGGCATTTTTCGCCGCCTCGCATGCCGGTCAGCCAGTCGTGGATCAGGGCGAGTTTCATGGGGCCGATGTTGGGGGTTGTGCGGTGCAAAGCCGCAAGCGGTTGGATCTACTGCACTTTCCAGGCTTCCAGCCCACCGGCGGTCGAGATCAGTAGGACCGTGTTTCCGTCGATTTCGGCGGTGGCCAGGCCGGTTAGTTCGGCGCCGTGGTTGAAGCGGTCCAGGAGCGTGCCGTCGGCGCCGAGGATGTGGATCGAACCATCGGCCGTCGGCAGCAGCCATACGCGCGGCCCTTCGGCCGTAATGCGGCCCGAGGTAACCGGCTCGATCGGCTTCTGTTGTGCGCCGATCGGCAAGGGGTATTTCCAAAGCAACTGGCCTTGCAGGTTCAGTCCGACGGCCACGCTCTCGCCCTGTTTCGGCGCGGTGAGGCCTAGCCAGTCGAGCTTTCCGGTGCCACCGAGGTCGGAGGCCATGATCCAAAAGAGGCCTTGGCCCGGCACGGTCACGTCGTCGAGCCGCTTTCCACCGGCGTCGAACACCGCCAGGGAACCGGCCGTGTTGGTGCAGACCAACCGACGCTGTCCTTGTGGGTCCGGTTCGTCCATGGCGATCCGCAGCACGTTGGTAACCGACCGATCGCCCCAAAGCCGCCGGCCGTCGAGCGAAACGGCCTGGACGCCCACCACGCCCCAATAGCCGACAAGCGCCTCGATCGTCCCGTCGCCGTCCAGATCGCCAAGCTGTACGTCGGCGATGCCGGAGTGCGGATTCTCCAGGGCGTCCTCGGGATAACTTCGCACGTGCTGCAACTGGTCGTCCAGCAGATGGAACCGCTGCTGGGCGGTGGCCATGGCGACGAAATACCGCTTGCCGTCGGCGCCGACGGCCGTGCGCAGCCCGCTGATGACTTCCGATGGCTCGATATTCAAGGTATGGGTGGCAATCGTTTTTCCGTCGGGGCCGATCTCGGCGACCGATTTCCAGGCGTCGACGACCAGCAACCGGGGCGGGCCGTTCGCGGTGGGAACGACCAGGATATTGCCCGGGGCCTCGAGATCCGCGTTCTCCCACCACCGGCTGATCCGCAGCGTCTTAGGTTCCGAGCGCGGGGCGATGTCGGCTCGAGGTATCTCGATCGTCTCGCTCCCGGCATCCGCCTTGGCTTGGCCTTCCAAGGCCTGTTGGTAGGCCTGAAGTTCTTGTTGGTAGGTCTGCAATGGCTCTTGGTAGATGTCTTCGCCGGCAAGAAGTTGGTCGAGTTTCTTCGGCAGCACGGTCGCCAACTCGGGATTGACGCCGACCTCATAGTGTTGCACGACACCCCGAGCGTCGAGGATAAACATGGTGGGAATGTTCGTCGAATTGAAGACCGAGCCCGTATGACGTTTCGAGTCTCGCACGATGGGCACGCCGACCGCCAACTCTTCGAACGTATCGACTAGGGCCTTGTTCGTGATTTCCGGTTGGTCGACGCTCACGGCGTAAAAGACGACCTGCGGATTGTCCGCGTAGGCCTGCCGGACCGTATCCAAGTTGGGTAAGCTCTCTCGGCACGGTCCGCACCAGGTGGCCCAGAAATCGAATACCACGATCTTTCCGGCCAAGGAATCGGGCGTGACCTCGTTGCCGTCCAGATCGACGAACGCGAACGGCGGAACCTTCGCGCCGAGCAACTGAGCCGGATGTGGCGGGATGAAGAACGGGACAATCCGGGCTCCCGTCGGCGCCTCGAACTTGAAGGCCGTCGGGTCGATCGGGCGGTTCAGCCGCACGTTGTGGAAATCGGCTACCAGCGAAATACTCTCGACCGTTCCCTCTCGCGAGAGCATCTGCCGCAGTTCGCTGGTGGGAAACACGATCCGCCGCAAGGCCAACGACTGCTGGTCGATCCAGAACACGGCAATCCCGTCCACGCGGGTGACCTTGACCCGATAGTAGTTGCGGCCCTCGATGTTCCCCGGCTCGTCCAACACCACGCTGTCGGCGTCTTGCAAGAACGCCTTGACCGGATCTTCGCCCAAGAGGAGCATCAATTGGGGCAACGGGCCGGCGAATCCTCGACCGAGTGCCGAAGCCAGCACGCGATCGGTATAGATCGACTCGAAGGTCAACTCCTCGGGAGCGTCGACCTGGAGGACCTGATTCGGTAGGTCTTGGATGGCGGCGCGGAACTGTTGCCCGTCCGAGACGACCATCGCTTGGTAGACCTCCAGGCGGATCTTGTCGGGTCGTTGCAAGGCCAGGGAGAACTTGGCCGTCTCGTCGATCTGTCCTTCGGCTTGGGTAGCCACCAGACGCACCGTGCCGGCGTCGGCGTAGGTGGAAGCCTGTTTGTAAACGCCCACCATGTTCCGCAGCACTTCCTCGGCCGTGGCGGGGATCTCGGCCGGCAGCTCGGCCTCCGTCAACTCGGCCGCCGGTTTCACTTCTTTCTCATCCTGCGTGTCGCAGCCGGACATCGACAGCAGAAGCCCAAGGCAACATGCCATGGCCAAGGGATGGGACAAGCGTCTCTTGTATAAAGTCATGGAACGATCCTCTGAACCTAGTGTTTTTCGATTCTTGGTGAAAACGGGTATTCCCGGAAGGTCCCAATTATTCGGAAAGTGGCGGTCCACGTAAAGCTCGACTTCTTGACCTTGGACGGATTCGCCCGATAATGGAGAGGTTTCGAGTCCGGCTTAACTGGATCGCCAAAACCCCGCAGCTTCACGCCATGCCCACCCTGCGATACGGAGAAAACTCGACCGTCAGCCTGGAATTGGCCCATGCTGCGCAGCCGCTTCAGTGCGGCACCCCCCGGGGTGTGCCGATCGAAGATCTCTCGGCAGCGGTCGAGGCCGCGCTGAGGGATCCGCTGGAATACCCGCCCTTGGCACGCTGTACGACGTCGGCAGATCAGGTCGTTTTGGCCTTAGGTCATGGGGTCCCCGGGGCGGCCGAAATCACGGCCGCGGTGATCCGCCAGTTGGTCGAGGCCGGGGTCCAGCCGGACGGGATCACCGTCCTGCGACCCGACGGCGGAGACCGACGTTCCGAACCCACGGCCGAAGATCTCTGTCGGCTGGTACCGGAGCCGATCCGAAGCTGCATCACCCTGTTCATTCACGATCCGACCGATCGGCAACAACTGGCCTTCCTGGCGGTCGGCGAGTCGGGTGAACCGATATTGCTGAACCGGGCGATCCACCACGCCGATCTGGTCCTGCCGATCGGCTGCCTGCGCGACGCTTCGTCGGCCGGCTATTACGGCATCCTCGACGCGATCTTTCCAACCTTCTCCGATCAGAAGACCATGCAGCGATTCCGTTCGCCGGCTTCGCTCGAAACACATCGTAAACACAAGAAGTCGCTGGTCCACGAGGTCGATCACGTGGGCTGGCTGCTGGGGATCACCTTCACGATGCAAGTCGTGCCGGGGGTCGGTGATTCGATCTTGCACGTTCTGGCCGGTCGGGCCGAGTCCGTACGCCAACGGGGTGCGGAGCTCTTCCGTCAGGTCTGGAGTGATTCCCTGCCGGCGAGGACCAGTCTGGTGGTGGCCGGCATCGAAGGCTGCGCCCGAAAGCAGACCTGGCACGCTTTCGGTCGCGCGGTCGAGTCGGCCATGGCACTGGTCGAAGAGGGCGGCGCGATCGCCGTCTGTTGCGAGCTGGCCGAAGCGCCGGGCCCAGCCATCCAACGTCTGTTGGGCAGCCGCTCGCGCGACTCGGCCCTGCGAAAGATCCGCAAGGAGCGTCCGACCGATGCCCTGCCGGCGGCCCAGCTTGCCCGGGCATTGGACCACGCCAGGATCTACCTGCTGAGCCGGCTCGATCCGTCGCTGGTGGAAGACCTGGAAATGATTCCCGTGGCCGAGCCCGAGGAATTGGCCCGGTTGGCTCGGCAATGCAGCTCAGGCACGCTGTTGTCGAACGCATCCCTGGCCAGTGTGAATGTGGACGAGGACTTGTAATCGATGTCCGATCTGGCGAGCACGATTGCCGAGAATGTCGCCCGGGTCCGTCAGCGGATCGCGGAAGCGGCCCGGCGCGGAGGGCGATCGGCCGACGAGATCGCGTTGGTGGCGGTCACGAAGTATGTGGGGCCCGAGGAGATCCGCGCCGTCGTGCAGGCCGGGTGCCGTCAGTTGGGTGAGAGTCGGCCGCAACAGTTCTGCGACAAGGCCGAAGCCGTGGCCGACTTGCCGATCCGCTGGCACATGATCGGCCACCTGCAACGCAACAAGATCCGCCGCACGTTGCCGCTGATCGAGATCCTCGAGTCGGCCGATAGCCCCCGATTGATCGAGGCGGTGGACCGGATTGCCGGCGAGCAATCGCTTCGCGTACCCCTTCTGTTGGAGGTCAACATCTCGGGCGAGGCGGCCAAGCACGGGTTCGAGCCGGACCGGATCGAATCCTACTTGGAAGAACTGGCCGCATACAAAAACATCGAGGTCCGCGGCCTGATGGGGATGGCCGGTCTGGAAGGCGGCCTGGAGGTTGCCCGGCGTGATTTTGCCGCCTTGCGCGAACTTCGCGATCGACTACGAACCAACTGCCCCGAGGGCGTATGCCTGGACGAGTTGTCGATGGGGATGAGCCGGGATTTCGAGATCGCCATCGAGCAGGGCGCCACCATGGTTCGCGTCGGGTCGGCACTCTACGAAGGGTTGCCACGATGATCGACCTGAAGCCGCACCCGGAAGGGACCATCCTGCCGGTCCGAGCCCAGCCGGGCGCCCGACGCAACGAGATCCGCGGCCCTGGGGACGGGGCATTGAAGGTCTGCGTCACGCAATCGCCCGAGAAAGGGAAGGCCAACAAGGCCCTGATCGGCCTGCTGAGCAAGCAACTCTCGCTAAGAAAATCCCAGTTCGAGCTGATCGCCGGCCAGACATCGCGGGAAAAGCAGTTTCTCGTCCGAGGAATCACCCCGGAAGAACTGGCCAAGCGACTCGGCCAAGCCGTAGGTTGACAAAGAGTTTTTCCAAACGGTAAACGCTTCGTCCGTCACCGCCGGGCTTGTCCCGGTGGAACGATGATTGGCCACTAACTCGTGAGCCCGAACAACACCGCTCGCCAATCTGGGCCGCCGCTTCCAGCGGCGGCCCAGATTGGCAAAAAGCGCGGGGGGAACGAACCGTGCTAGTGGTCAATCATCGCTCCACGGGGACAAGCCCCGTGGTGGCGTTTACAGTTTGCTGAGTTTACTACGCCCCGCGGTCGAACGAACCGATAATAATACAAGTCTCGTTCCCACGCTCTGCGAGAAACCCCAAGGGGAGAAGATCATGATTGTCGGTGTGCCCAAAGAGATCAAACGTGACGAATATCGCGTGGGCCTGCTGCCGGTGGGCGTCGAGGAACTGGTCCGGGCCGGGCACGAGGTCATCGTCGAGGCCGGGGCCGGATTGGGGTCCGGGTTGCCCGACCATGATTACCTCAGGCATGGGGCCGAAATGGTCGCCGGGCCGGAAGAGCTTTACGGCCAGGCAGAGATGATCATCAAGGTCAAGGAGCCGCAGCCCGAAGAGATTGCCTTGCTCCGCAAGGGGCAGATCGTCTTCACCTATTTCCACTTCGCCGCCGATCGGCAACTGACCGAAGGCGTGCTCGACTCGGGCTGCATTGCCGTGGCCTACGAAACGCTGGGTGACGGCCGAGGCCGATTGCCGCTGCTGACCCCCATGAGCGAAGTGGCCGGGCGAATGAGCATCCAGGAAGGGGCCAAGTACCTCGAACGACCGCAAATGGGACGCGGGATCCTGCTCGGTGGCGTGCCGGGCGTCGAGCCGGCCCATATCACGATCCTCGGCGGTGGCGTGGTCGGAGCCAACGCGGCCAAGGTGGCTGCCGGGTTCGGGGCCCATATCGGACTGCTGGACATCGACATGGACCGGCTTCGGTACCTCGACGACATCATGCCGAAGAACGTCACGGCCCTGTTTAGCGACCGGCACACCATCCGCGAGCAACTCAAGCGGGCCGACCTGGTCGTCGGTTCGGTCCTGGTGCCCGGGGCCAAGGCGCCGCAGTTGGTCGACAGTGAAGACCTTCGGCTGATGAAGCCGGGCAGCGTAATCATCGACGTGGCCATCGATCAGGGCGGCTGCGTAGCCACCGCGCGGCCCACCACGCACAGCGATCCGACCTACATCGTCGACGAGGTGGTCCACTACTGCGTGACCAACATGCCGGGCGCAGTCGGGCGGACCAGCACGTTCGCGCTGTGCAACGTGACCTTACCCTGGGCGTTGCGGATCGCCAATCGCGGCCTGCTCGAAGCGGCCAAGACTCTGCCGCCGGTCGCCCGAGCAATCAACATCCACGAAGGCGAAGTCACCAACCGGGCCGTGGCCGAAACGTTCGATATGCCGTACAATAAGCGGTTCGAGTGTTAGCGGCGATGATAAGCCGTAGATTCGATATACCTATCAGTATGACCACCGAGAAACCCAAACGTCGATGGTATCAGTTCAGCTTGCGAACGCTATTGGTGTTCATGCTGCTGTTCAGTATTGGGATGAGTTGGTTCGCTGTGAAGCTGCAACAGGCAAGGAAGCAGCGTGAAATAGTGCAGGTGATAACGGAATTGGGCGGGGGGGTAAGCTACGATTACGGGTTGGAAGCGTTCCCTTCCCCGACATCGGGACGACGGAAACTACCACAACCACTTTGGTTGGTGAGATTGCTTGGCCGTGATTTCTTTGTCGACGTAGATGGTGTTCATTTCTACGACAACGTTGACCCAAAAGACTTTGATGCCCTGTTCGAACAGTTGAAGCAACTGCCTGAGCTTAGACGACTCGTGATTCGCAACTCTCCGGTCACTGACGCTGAATTGGAGCACTTGAAGGGACTGACTAGCCTG
>SDBV01009550.1_pt1 | contig 12873 bp, 7 predicted proteins | sample 2277081 | NCBI WGS metagenome assembly SDBV01 (sample SAMN10402039, study PRJNA504765) | marine sediment metagenome | isolation source: marine sediment core GS10_PC15, 223 cmbsf | place: Arctic Ocean: Southern Knipovich Ridge | collected 2010
AAGTGAGCGATGATGAACTCGCCGCTGTGGCTATCAAACCACACGAGTTTCATGGCGAGTGGAATTACATGATTCGCCAAAAAAAGAAAAGATAGTTCGAGCGTTTATTTACGCGCAACCCCTAAGCCTTCCTCGTCGATAATGGATGTCGCAATGTACAGCGGTCATCGGCAGGTGTCTATGCATGGTCAGGAGGAGGTCATTCAGATCGGAATCCAAGCAGGAAAAATCGATTTCGAAAATCTGACTCCTCTGAATCTGGCTTTTGTCATCGATCACAGCGGATCTATGGCTGACGCAGACAAACTGAACTGGGTCAAAGACGCCTTCGACATATTTATTGGCAGGGTGCGGAGTGTCGATTATGTGTCACTGGTTATTTTCGATGACAGAGCGGAGCTTGTCTTCCCGGCCACAAGGATTGACTCCCATGAGAAACGGATGCGCTTCAAGCGGGCGGTGCGCGCAATCTCACCCAGCGGCAGCACGAACATTCGGGATGGGCTCCGGTACGGCTGTCTGGAAGTGGTGAAGAACCTGAACCGGGAATACACCAACCGGGTTCTCTTTCTTTCCGATGGACAGGACACCTGTGGCAACAGCCATCAAGAGATCCTCAAAGCTGCAGAATCGTTCTGTGCCCAGGGGGTTACAATCTCGACGATCGGGGTGGGCAAATCTTTTGATCTCGACCTCATGGTAAAAATGGCCAGAATAGGAGGAGGAAGCTCGCGCTTCATATCGGACAGAGAAGAGATGGAGGAGACCTTTGGAAGCGAGCTCGATCGCATGGTTGTCCCTGTGGCGAGAAATCTCGAGATGACCCTGGAGTTTCTCGTGGATGTGGATGTACTCGATACCTGGGGATATGAGAACCGCCGTAGCGGCGACACGATACACTACTTCCAGCGAACCCTCCACCACGGTGACTATGAGACGATTCTGGCCCACGTCAGGATAAATCCGCAAGTCAGCAAAGGTGAGACAGAATTGGCCCGATTCACGATTCGCTACGAGGATGTGTACGGCAACGTTTTTCAGTCAGGGCCCCACTTCGTTACGGCTCAATTCGTCGACATGCCCTTTCCGGTCACCGGGTTTTCCGACGGCATGGTGCTCCGTTCGGGAACAATGTTGCACTTTGCCCAGAACCTTAAAACCATAGGTGAGCTCTACTACGAAAACAAAAACCAAAGCAATCTGGAACGGGCGTTGTCTCTAACCCTGGACACTAAAAAAGAACTAACCAACGCCAAAATGCGGCTGGACAACCAGGGCTTTGATGAGGAGATCAGGATTCTCGACCAGTATCTCGATAAACTGGGCAGCGAGCTGCAGTTTGCCGAGAACAGGATCACCGAGATTGTCGAGGATGTCGAGGTTCGCCCTCTGACTCCGAAGCGGTCCCTGCAGACGCACATTGAGAATCTGTGCACGGAGATAGCACTCGATTTGCAGCTGAAAGCCAGAGGTGTAGTTGCTTTCGGAGGTTTTGCAGCCCAGAGCAACGGATCCCGTAATGTTACGGACCTGGCATCGGCTACTGCCTTCGCTGCTATCGCAAGGGTGAGCACGGTGTCTCTCATCAGGCAGGACACAGTAGACTCAGCGATTCGCAAACAGGGATTCTCCCTCTTCGACCTCACGGACAAGTTGAACGCCGTAGCAGTCGGACAGTCGCTGTCTGCAGACTACATTATTACTGGAACGGTGATCGAATCTGTGAGCACAATTATCGTCTTTTCCAGGTTGCTGAATGTCAGCAGTCAGGAGGTTGAATCGGCGGCGCAAGTCATCGTGGCTAAGTATTGAAACTCGTGGGCTTCTGCAGCACTTGCAGCAGAAGCCCTTTATTTACGCTTAATGCCATTATATGATGAATTCCATCATTGTCTGGCAGATATCTGACAGAGGGGAAGACATATGAAACATATTATATTGATCATTACAGGAATCGTAATTATCTCAGGCCTCGTTTATGCGTACAAACTGATCTGGGGAAAACCTTTCAGCTTCAACCATGCTGTCGAACGGGTGACGATCAAGACACTGTTGCGTGACCCGGAAACCCTCTCCTTTCTCGGATTTCTCGACAACACCATAGTAGACTTTCACAGCCATAAGCTTACCGACGCCTCCCCCGCATTTGAAATTGAAACAAGAAGAATCGCTGACAGAGACCTCGAGCTCATTAAAAGCTACGACCGTGACAGCCTGTCATACCAGGAACAGCTCACCTATGATATCTTTGCCGGCTACCTGCAGGACATCGTCGACTCGCGGAAATTTCCCTATCACCTGAACAACGTGAGGTATCCCGGACCTTATCCCGTAAACCAGCTCTTTGGCGTCCAGAGCGAGGTGCCGGCGTTTCTTGAATCGACGCATAGGATCATAAGCGTTAAGAGCGCCGAAAAATATGTAAAGCGGCTCCTGGCCTTTACGGTCAAGTTCAACCAGGTGCTGGGTTCGCTTCAGGCGCGTGACAAAATGGATGTCATCCCTCCCCGTTTCGCCGTTACCAAGGTCATCAACCAGATGGAACAGTTCATTGCTGCCCCGCCTACAGAGAATATGCTCTACGTGTCCTTTGAGAAGAAGATCGACGAATGTGAGGACATTGACGAGCATGACCGCGAGAAACTGAAAAAAGGCGTTATTTCCGGGATCGAAAAGCACGTCTACCCCGCGTACCGGAAACTGCTTGCTTACCTCGAGAAATTACAGGAAAGAGCCACGATGGACCATGGTGTATGGAAGCTAAAAAACGGGGACGATTATTACCGTTGGATTCTGCGGTATCACACCACCACTGATATGACTCCGGAAGAGATACACAATCTGGGGCTGCGCGAGGTAGAGCGCATCGAGTCCGAGATGCAGAGCATCCTGGCAGAACAGGGCTACCGCGGCGCAACAGTTGCCGAGCTCATGCACCGGCTGACAAAGGAGGAGCGGTTTCTCTATCCTGATACTGATGAGGGCCGGAACCAGATCCTCACCGATTACGCGGAAATGCTCAACGAGATCGAAACCGGGTGTGACGAATATTTCGCGGTGTGGCCCAAGCAGGCAGTCCAGGTGCAGCGTGTGCCGGTATTCAAGGAAAAGACATCGGGAGGGGCCTACTATAACCCGCCGTCACTGGACAGATCACGACCCGGCGTCTTCTATGTAAATCTGCGGAGTGTGGAAGAGATCCCTAAATTCGAAATGCGCACCCTGGCCTATCACGAGGCTATTCCGGGACACCACTTCCAGTTTGCCGTCGCCCAGGAGCTCAAGGGCATTCCTACTTTCAGGAGAGTGTACCCCTTCACCGCATATGTAGAGGGATGGGCCCTCTATGCCGAACAACTGGCCTGGGAAATGGGATTCCAGAAGGATCCTTTCAGCAATCTGGGACGCCTTCGGGCCGAGCTATTACGTGCCGCGCGCCTGGTGGTGGACACGGGGCTTCATCACAAGAGGTGGACAAGGGAAGAGGCCGTATCATACCTGCTCGAGAAGACCGGGTTGCCCGAGACCGAAGTCATTACCGAGATCGAGCGCTACATGGTCATGCCGGGCCAGGCGTGCGCGTACAAGCTGGGCATGATCAAGATTTTAGAGCTGCGAAGTCGGGCACATCGCGAACTGGGTGACGCGTATGACATCAGGGACTTTCACGATGCATTGCTGAAAAACGGCAGCGTGCCTCTGGACATCCTCGAACGGATCGTTGACGACTACATTGCACAAAAAAAAATTGCACAGAAAAAATTCGACGTGGCCGACTGAGGCGCACCGGCGAACTCTGAGACGGAAACACATGCTAGGGGATGGCACGCTGTTCTCATGATTTAACTGTTTTACTCATCAGGCAAAGGTGATACTATCGATACTCGACATACTTATTGCCGGAGGCAGACATGGCTGAAGAAAAGTGCCGGGCTCTCGTGCTCTACTGGAGCGGTACCGGGAACACTCAAAAGGTGGCGGAAACGATTCACAGCACGCTGAGCGAGAGGGGCGTGGATTCCACTATTCTTAAAATCAAATCTGATCTCGATGTCACTTATTTCGATTATAATCTGGTCTTTTTTGGGATTCCCGTCTATGGGAATCTTCCCCCGAAACCCATCACAAGATTCCTCGAGAAGCAAAAAAACGAGCGCGGGACGGTTGTTGCTGCAGCGCCTGAGCATCCGGGCCACTTTGCGGTGATGTTCTGCAGCTACGGAGGCGGGCACACCGGGCTGAACGAGGCGATTCCGGCTCTCAAATACATGGGTCAATTTTTCGAGCACGTTGGAATTCGGGTCGTCGATGAATGGCCGGTTGTCGGCATATTCCGACAGATAAAGGATCCGAATTATAACACGGACGGCCGTATCGGGAATATCATGCATCGTCCCAGTGAACAGGATCTGAGCGATATACGGGGCAAGGTCACCGGCTTGTTGCATCGGCTCAAATACAAGCTGCCGATAAAGGAGAAGTGAAGTGGCGAGCCAGGGGCGAGGATAACGCCTTGCACAAGGATATGTACTTAGGCTTGACATTTTGATCGATTGAAGATATTTTATGAATCGATTTCGGGGAGGTTCCCGAGCGGCCAAAGGGGGCAGACTGTAAATCTGTTGGCTTCGCCTTCGAAGGTTCGAATCCTTCTCTCCCCAAACAGGGACCCGGATTAAGGCTTCTCAGCAATGAGGAGCCTTTTTGTCGATACGACAAATTAGTCTAAGAGACAAATGTGTCGATACGACAAACAGCCCGATTTAACTAGCAGCAGAAGCACTCGGCAAGGCATGATTTGAAGCCATTCTACAGTGAAGGACTAAAATTCGAATGCACCCGTTGTTCGCGATGCTGTCGCTTCACCCCGGGATACGTTTTTCTCTCCAAGAAGGATCTCCGAAGAATAGCCCGATTCCATGACATCGGACTTGAAGAGGTGAGGGAGAGATACTGTCGTATCGTGGATATCAGCGGATTCACGAGACTCAGCCTGAAAGAAAAGCTAAACTTGGACTGTATATTCTGGTCAGACGGTATCTGCATGATCTACTCAGCGAGACCTCTTCAGTGCCAGAGCTTCCCATTCTGGGCCTCTAACCTGCTGTCAGAAAAGGCGTGGGAATCGGCCTCTTTGACCTGCCCGGGCATCGGGAGAGGAGCCGCTCACCCGAGGAGGGAAATCGAATACTGGTTGAAGAGACGCAAAAACGAACAGCTCATCATCATAGACGAAGGCAGCCCCGTCACGCTCTGAAAAACGTACGTGTTAAAAGGAGCTGCTGGCGGTATAATAGTAAAGTAGGGTAGTATCTAAAGATGAAAGTGAAGTTTTGGGGGGTCAGGGGATCGATCCCAACTCCACTGACAACCGAACAACTGAGAAGCCGCATTGCTGCTATTATACAGCGGGTTAAGAGCAGCGACCTCAAGAACAACGATTCTAGAGAGGCTTTTCTGGCTAAACTCCCTCCCTATCTCTTTTCGACTGTAGGCGGAAACACCACCTGCTTAGAGGTGAAAACCGATGGAAGGCACATCATTGTTGTGGACGCGGGCTCTGGGATCAGGGATCTTGGTAACGATTTGGCTAAAGTAAAGACCAGAACAAAAACGGTTCACCTGCTTTTTACCCATTTTCACTACGATCACCTGCAGGGCTTACCATTCTTCCAGCCCATACTGACGAAGGGTTACCAGATCAATTTCTACAGTCCTGTAAGGAATTTCGAGAACTACGTTCGAGATCACATGAGACCGCCTTATTTTCCGGTAGGTATGGATGTGCTTCCAGCTTCATATAACTTTCATGTTTTAAAAGATCCCCCTTTAATGATAGGTAGCACGGAGATCTCCTGGAAGAAGATGAAGCATCCCCAGGAGTCGTATTCCTATCGCTTCAGCAGAAATAACAACTCCATTATTTTCGCGACGGATTCGGAAATTACAGAGAGAGAGTTTGAGCAGACAGAAGAGAATTATCGTTACTTCAAGGGCAGCGATATTCTCATATTAGATTCTCAATACACTCTTGAGGAATCCATCAATAAGATCGATTGGGGTCATAGCTCGTATAGCATGGCTGTTGATTTGGCGGCTCAGTGGAAGATAAAAACTCTCGTGCTCTTTCACCATGAGCCGATGTACCAGGACAAAAAGATTCTAGGGATTCTGCGCTCCGCCAGGTGGTATGCAGGACACCTGGAAAACTCCACCACTCAGGTCGTCCTCGCTATGGAGGGAATGGAGCTTTCTGTTTAATGCCGGAATCGATAGAAATCACTCTGACAGAGGTGGAACTGAAAGAGCTTTACGTCCAATTAAAGAGACAGGAATCGCAACTCGGCAAAGAGTTGCACGGTTTACTCTTCAGGATTGAGAAATCCCTCTATGAGAAGCTTACAATCGATGACATTGAACAGCTGAAAAGCTCGTTCGAGGTGTTGTGATGCTGCGAAAATTCTTTGCTTTTGTAGTTTTGCTGCTGATTACAGTAGCTTCTCTAACTGCCCAACGTCGACCCCCTCAGGGGACGGGGATCTATTACGATCTGATCTCGCCGGTGTTCCTTGCGGGTGGGGATAACACGGTTTCCTCGGCATCACCTTCGGCTGATTTCTTGAACCCGGCGACCTCTGCTCTTACCCAGCGAACAACCATCGATGTCAGCTACCTGACATTGACAGGTACGCCGAATCAAAAAGGATTAGCACACGTTGGTAATATTGGATTAACCCTTCCTTCATCGGTCGGCGTTTTCTCGAGCAGCCTGCACTATATCACCTCACCCCTCGATAACTTCGATTTTGGAAAAATTGGTTCTTTCGGGTTTTCGTTTTCAAAGGCTCTGTTCCCCCATCTTCTGGTCGGGTTGGGGACAACCGCTCATATCGGATCAAATGATCAGTTCGACTGGGGAGTCGGGCTCAATCTTGGATTTATGCATCTTGCAGGGAATTTGGGATTTTTAAGGGATTTTCGATGGGGAGCGTCGATCAGAGAGATCGGGAAAGGATTCGCACCGGTAAAAGGCAGAAGCGCCTATCCCCCAACTTTTACCCCGAGTCTGGGTACGGCATTCAAGGTAATCGAGTCGGACTCATTCTACTGGGGATTGGCAGGGGATTTCGCTTTTCCCACGTTTCAAAGCTTGAAGATCAACACATCGATGGAGCTGGGAATCGGAGATCTTATTGTGATTCGCGCTTCCTTTCCGATCGATCTCTATGAATGGTCCGAAGGCAACAGGAGATACCCGGCATTTGGGCTTACAGCCCGGATTAGAATCGGCGGGAGTCCAAGCGATGTGGCTGCCAATCTTGGGACAGCCCCGATGAACGACGGCCACTGGGCACTCGGTGTCGGGCTCACTCTCCGGTTAGGCGAGGTCGATGTTACACCTCCCATAATTGAGATGGGCGAAGCGACCATGTACATCTCTCCAAACGCCGACGGTGAAAAAGACGTGCTCAGCGTACCGATTTCGATAAAAGATGAGCGACTGATTTTAGGGTATCGGTTCAATGTAACGAACGAGAGCGGAAGTACGGTGAGGCAGATACGAAACAAAGAGGAAAGACCAGCCCCTCGCAGTGTTTTCGAACGACTCACCTATGTCGAGAAGGGAATCACGATTCCGCCGGTACTCAGATGGGATGGAAGAAAGGATGACGGTTCTGTCGTCCCTGATGGTAAATACCGTTATTTCGTTGAAGCCTGGGATGATAATGGAAATAGCCGAAAATCTGAAGGCAGAATCGTCTACGTAGATAACACTGCCCCTCAGATAGAACTGCAGATACCGGACAGTTACGAGCTTATATTTTCTCCCAATGGAGACGGCAGCAAGGATACATTGCGAATCGTTCAATCGGGCAGCAGCGAAGATCGCTGGGTTGCCGGTGTTTTTGACCGCGACGGTCGCAAATTGAGATCATTCGCCTGGATCGACGATGCACCGACGAGCTTCGAGTGGGACGGTAAAGACGATGAAGGTCTTCTCGTTTCAGATGATGTATACGTCTATAGAATCGAATCTACCGACAGATGCGGGAACAGAACCCGGGCGAGTATTTACAACATCGTTTTGAACACTCGGACAACTCCCATCCGTTTAAAGATAGATAAACCCGACTTTTCCCCTAATGGCGATGGCATCAGAGACAGTGTGCTTTTCGAAACGGAGGCAGCGGCACGAAGTGATATCATCGAGTGGAGCATCGATGTATTAGACAGTGCGGGAAATAGAGTAAAGACTTACAGCGGAAGCGATAAACTGCCGCCATCTGTTACATTCGACGGACGAGACGGCCGTGGTGCAGTACTGCCCGAAGGTTCCTACACCGCCAACCTGGAAATCCTATACTTCAACGGTAACAATCCAAGTAGCCAAACCCCTGCGTTCAATATAGACCTGAGTGCGCCAACGGCAAAGGTACAACTTTCAGATCCTGTTTTTTCTCCAAACGGCGATGGGCGTAAGGATTTTGTCACTGTGAAACAGGAAACCTCAAACGAAGATCTTTGGTACGGCGTGGTGACAGGGCCGGACGGAAAAGATATTACGAAATTCCAATGGCGAGGAAAGGCGGACGTGGAGCTAAAATGGGATGGCCTGGATGACGAAGGGCATCTAGCGAAGGATGGAGTGTACACCTACAGACTTTTTGCTACTGATCGAGCCGGCAATTTCGGGGGCTCACGTACCGTGACCTGCACTCTGGATACGGAGGAGACCCCGGTCATTCTCTTTGCCAGTGAGAAGGAATTCTCACCCAACGGGGATGGTGTCAAAGATACGGTACTGCTGATACCTCATGTGAAAAAGAAAACCGGTGTAAACAGCTACGAGCTTCGAGTACTCTCCGAGTCCAATAGAGCGATTCGCCGTTTTGAAGGAACAGGAGCCGTCCCTGCCAGCATTGTATGGAATGGACTGACAGAGTCAGGAACCAAGGCTCCCGACGGCGCCTATTCGGCGGTGATTGAGGTTGTCTACGAAAAGGGCGATAGGTCGAGCGCTAAATCACCGCCGTTCCTGGTTGACACGATTTATCCCTATGCCAGGGTAGTTGTGGAGGAAAAACTCTTCTCGCCTAACGGCGATGGGCTGAAGGATTTGCTCGAGATAGAACAGGGTTCCAGCGACGAGGAGCTGTGGGTGGCGAACATCTATGACTCTGAAGGCAGGACCGTCAAGAGCTCTTTCTGGAAGGGAAAGGTGCGGCTTCTGGTGTGGGACGGAAGGGATGAGAGCGGCAATGTAGTTGCAGACGGCAACTACAGCTACCGGTTAGCCTCAACGGACCGAGCCGGAAACACAACGATGGTAGATGTGCTTAACATCAGAGTGGATACGCTGCCCACACCTATTTTTGTAACCGTATCCTCCGACGGTTTTTCACCTGATGGAGATGGCTACAGAGAGTCCATTGAATTTTTTCTTTACATGAATGACAGAAAAGGGATCGAGTCCTGGCAATTCTTACTCCAGCAGGCGGAAACACGACGGACCGTAAAATCCATCTCGGGGACAACAGTACCCAGGAAGATCACTTGGGACGGGCGAGGTGACTCTGGTGTTATCGTAGACGGAATCTATGTTGGCGAGTTTGCGGTAGTCTACAAAAAGGGTAGTCGCCCCGTTGAAATGTCGCATCGATTCCGGCTTGATACGGCGCCACCGCAGGCAACGATCGACACGGAACCGACACCCTTTTCGCCGGATAACGATGGTGTGGACGATGACTGCATCATTTCTCTGATTGTTGACGACCTTAGTTCTATCAGCACGTGGGAGATCCGAATCACAGATCCCCAAGGAAGTGACTTTACGCGATATTCGGGAACAGGAAAACCTGCAGAGACCATTATCTGGGAGGGACGAGCCGATTGGGGGGAGCGTGTTCAGGGTGCCTGGGACTACACGCTGGAATTAACGATACAGGATGAGTTTCGCAATACAACGACGATCGAACACAAGATTCCAGTGGATGTTCTGGTCGATAGGGAAGGGGATCGATTGCGCATCGTCGTTTCGAGTTTTGCATTCGATGGGGATTCGGAAGATCTCATTTCGTGGGAACGAAACGCGGGGCGAAATTCTGGAAGCAATGCGGAACGCAATGCGGAACGCAACAGGCAAACCCTGGAAAGATTAGCCGCGAACTTGAAACGGTACGTTCGATACACTGTTCTGATCGAATCGCACGAGAGCAACACTTACTGGCCTGACCGCGATAGGGCTCTGCAGGAGGAGTCACGCCTGGGACCCCTTTCAGTGAAACGAGCGATGACGATTAAGAGAGAATTGGTCAGGCTCGGACTGGAGGCAGAAAGAATAGAAACGGCGGGGTTAGGAGGCAGGAGGCCGGTGGTGCCGTACGGGGACAGACTCAATAGGTGGAAAAATCAGAGAATTGAGATTATCTTAAGTGAAGGAGGAAAAGAGTAAATTGAGAGTGTCCATCGCAGTGCAGGATAGGTCTATGAGAAGTGTCGGAATACGACGAACATTATTGATCCTTATGTCCCTGCTGGTTTTGGGTGCTGTAGCTGCCGCATCGATTATCGTTCTTTTCAACAAGCCACCCAAGTCACCCAAGTCGATACCTGTCGAGGGTGTCTTTTTTAACGTTGAAGCGGGCGAGAGCCTTTCTGAGATCGCTCGCAGGTTGGAGCATCAGGGATTGATCAGATCCGCAACCTACATGATCGCACTGAGCAAGCTAATGAGGACGGAGAGCTCATTTCAGGCAGGACCCTATAAGATCTATTCCGGGTCCACGACGACGGATATTCACAACATGCTCGCTTCAGGGCAAAAGGCAAGGACAAAGATCACGATTCCCGAAGGATGGACTGTAAGCAAGATAGCCCGATTGATCGATTCGAAGGGGATAGCGGATTTTGAAGAGTTTATCAGGATTTCTCGATCTCCGGAATTGCTGGAAGAGTTGAGAATCCCAGCGGAAAGCGTGGAAGGTTACCTCTTTCCGGACACCTACTTCTTTCCTGAGGTTTACTCGGCAGAAGCGATCATCAAGACGATGGTGTCCAACTTTTTCAGCAACATCGAGGAAATGGTGCCAGACTACAATACGTGGAACAGAGACGATCTGCATAACGAGATCGTATTGGCCTCTATCGTAGAGAGAGAGTACAGGAAAGCTGCGGAGGCGCCTCTCATCGCATCGGTGTTCAAGAACAGGATGAAATACGATATTGGGCTTGAATCATGTGCCACACTAGAATATATTATTACTGAGATTCAGGGAAAACCGCATCCTAAATATATCACTTTGGAAGACAAATCAATCGATTCCCCATATAACACGTACAAATGGTACGGGCTGCCTCCTGGACCGATCTCAAATCCCGGAAGGATTGCTCTGGATGCGACTTTTCACTCGGCGGATACGGATTTCTACTACTTTGTGCTCAAGGATTCCGGTACGGGAGAGCACTATTTTTCAGAGAATCTGAACGAGCACAACGAAGCCAAGCTTATCTATCTCAAGGGTGTCGCTGGACAGTGAGAGCCGGCCTGAGAGTCCGAATGGGAAATCCTGATAGTATCAAAGCTGAAATATTGAGACGACTCGACATAGCAGATGTGATAAACGAATACATACCCTTAACCCGGAAGGGATCGAGATATGTCGCCCTCTGTCCATTCCACGTAGAAAAAACCCCTTCCTTCAACGTTGTTCCGGAAAAAGGTTTTTTCTACTGTTTCGGATGCGCAACGGGTGGAGATCTGTTCAGCTTTGTCATGAAAATCGAAAAAGCCACCTTCCCCGAGGCGCTGCGTCTATTGGCTGACAAGGCAGGCGTAGAATACCGTCCGACCAGGAGGGATGACGGACGACGGGATTCCCTGTTGGAGCTTCACAGGCGGGTCGCAGGTTCCTTTCACTATTTGCTTACCAGCAGCCCGGAGGGCAAGAAGGCGTACGGTTATCTCCTTAGCCGTGGAATTGCAGAAGATACCGTGGAGAAGTTTCAACTCGGCTATGCGCCGGAGGATAAGAACTGGCTCTTTCAATTCCTGACGTCCAAGGGGTACTCTGCGGCGCTGCTGGATGAATCGGGTCTCTTTTCGGTCCGCGGCGAAGAACGACTTCCCCTTTACCGTGACCGTGTTATGTTTCCGATTGCGAATCAAAAGGGAGATATCGTAGCGTTTGGGGGCAGAACACTCTCAGAGAGACAACCCAAATATATCAATTCCCCTGAAACCTCCCTTTTTCGGAAACGTGAGAATCTGTACGCTCTTCACCAGGCGATCGCGGCTATCAAGGAGTCCGATACATTTATCATTGTTGAGGGTTACATGGATGCTCTGGCAATGCACCAAATGGGGCACGCAAACTGTGTCGCTCCGCTAGGCACCTCTCTCACTGAATTACAGTTGCAGAAATTGAAACGCTATTCTTCTAAGGGCATTCTGTTGTTTGATAACGATGAGGCCGGAGTCAGGGCGCTTAAAAAGAGTATTGTTCTGTTGGAGAGATTCGAACTTGCTGCCGGTGTTGCTGCGCTTCCCGAAGGGGAGGATCCTGCAGATATCCTGACTGCGAAGAAATCCTTATTCATGAAATCTCTTCTGGAGAGCCCGGAAGATGGTTTTAAATATCTCTTGAATCACGTGCTATCTCGCCACAACTCTGATTCGCCAACCGGCAAAGAGCAAGTTATGCGAGATATGATTCCATTCCTTGGAAGCGTTGGAAGCGATGTTAAGAGAGAGGGCTACATGCAGATTATTGCTGAAACCCTCGGGGTAGAGTTCGGATCGGTGAGGCGCGACTACGGAGCCATGGTTCGGCGAGAATCGCCGCAACAGTGGACGCGGCAGCGATCGCAGCAGCG
>SDBV01009551.1_pt1 | contig 12873 bp, 9 predicted proteins | sample 2277081 | NCBI WGS metagenome assembly SDBV01 (sample SAMN10402039, study PRJNA504765) | marine sediment metagenome | isolation source: marine sediment core GS10_PC15, 223 cmbsf | place: Arctic Ocean: Southern Knipovich Ridge | collected 2010
CGGCCTCGGAGGGGCACACAAGCACTCCCACGTCCGTGAGGTACTCGGGGTACAGCGCGGCGCCGTTGAGTTGGTGTTTCTGTGTGAAGGGCGGGGCGGGGGGAAACGAGCCACCCGCTTCGTTAGCGTAGATCTTGAACACAATGCCTGGCTGTTTCAGATTATTCGCGCAACTCGCACGGCGGGCGGCCTCCCTGGCGCGGGCCAAGGCCGACAGCAAGATAGCGGCCAGAATACCGATTATGGCGATAACCACCAGAAGCTCGATCAGTGTAAAACCTTTGCACAGTATAAAACCTTTGCGATTCATATACAATTAATCACTCCTCTTAGGGTTTGCGAGCAGGCATAACGCAAACGTTTGCGTACATGCGCCAAATCCACCCATGTAGATCATTATAAACAATAAGCCTGGCGATTGCAACATTAAATTTGCCAAAGAATTGTCTAAATAATGTACAATATGTTCAAGAATTCGCCATTATGACCAAGACAAGCCTCGATTCTCGACAGAGGCCTCGACGCGATCTGGGGTATCGAGGGCGTGGAGCGAACCAACACCGTGATCATTCTTGGGACGCGATTCAAGCGATAAATAGGTGGTCAATACACAAAAACACTGGACAGATAAGCCGTCTTGTGCGTCGGCGGCAGTATCGCGTATTCGGATGAACGGAAGACCCCGGACGTACAGATTACCTACGATTTTGGCCACTTGCTGACGATTAGAAGTATCGCGCCGACCGGCCCTGGTAAGACACCCATAGCAGTCGGGCCCAGGCCAATGTCTCCTATTCCGCTACCTCCAGCTTTGCGAATACGGGGTAGTGGTCGGATGGGTAGCGGCCTTCCTGGTTATAGAGGACGGTTTCGCAGAGGGCTGGTTTGATGGGGCCTCGGGTGAGAATCCAGTCGATGCGGCGGTCGATGCCTTCGCGGGGCGGACCAAAGCGGCTGGAGGTGATGGAGGGACCGACTGTCTTTTTGGCAGTTAGCCATGCGTCTTTCAGTCCGCCGCTGGTGAGTGTGGTCCAGACCAGGCTATCGCCGCCTTTCTGGTTGAAGTCGCCCGTTACGATGACGGCCTCGCCCTCTGGCACCTGGTTGGTGCGTTTGAGGAGGATCTTGGCAGCTTCCTGGCGGGCTTCTTCGCTCTTGTTGTCGAAGTGGGTGTTAAAATAGTAGAAGAAGCGCTGGGTTTCATGGTGGTAGAAGCGGGCCCAGGTCACCATGCGGTTGTGGGCCGATTGCCAGTCGCGGGAACCGGGTACGCCAGGCGTTTTCGAGAGCCAGAAATTACCCGATTCGACGGGGCTGAGCGCGTCTTTCTTGTAGAAGACTTCCATGCGTTCGCCGGTGCCGTCAGCGTCGCGCCCCATGCCGAAATTCTGGTAGCCGGGCAAGCGTTCGGCCATGTATTCCGTCTGAAAGGCAAAGCACTCCTGCGTGCCAACGATATCGGGCGTGTAGTGTTTGATGGTATCGACCACCAGATCTTTGCGGAAGCGCCACGAGTTCTCGCCGTCATCGGCTTTTCCATTGCGCAGGTTGAACGACATGACGTCGAGTGAAAAGCCCTCGCCCATAGCCACGGCGCCGACGATGCAAAAGAGGGTGAACATAACGAATGTCCGCTTCATAAGTAGTTCCTTTCGTAAACGCCACCGGCTGAAGCTGGCAGCAAGCTTGGGCACTTCACAAGCATATCACAAACCGCCGAGGAAAAAGAGTAGTGCCTCATTGAAGAAATATATCCGAAATGGTATATGGAATAGGGCACAATTGACCTTATTGAAACGAGTCAGGAGGGCAAACATGGAGTTGACAATGCATGAACGTAACACAATGACTAAGGGGCTTGCCACCTTGAACGCATTGCGTGCAGGTGGCATACTATCCTTCGTGCTGGACGGGGATCGAGACTCAACCTGGGAAGGAATCGGTATGGATAAGAAGACTGTGCGAGCGGGAATTGTCGGAGCGGGCTTCTCCGCTAGCTTCCATTATGAAGCCTTGCAGCGTGTTTATGGTACTAACGTTGATGTGAAGGGTGTCTTCGCTCTTGACGCTGAGCAGACTGCTGAATACGCTAAGGAGCGTGGCATAAGGGCTTATGATGGTCTTGAAGCGTTGTTGGACGATGTTGATGTGGTTCATTGTTGCGTCTTGGTGGCTGGGCATGAGCAGGTGGCCGTTGCGGCTCTTGAACGTGGCAAGCATGTGATCGTCGAGAAGCCGTTGACGGGATATCTTGGCGATGGGTCTGAAGAATTCCACGGCGATACCTTTCCAAAGGGAGACGCGCTGAAGCATGGTCTGGAAAGTGTCGAGCGTATGCTTGCTGCCGAGGAGAAGAGTGCGGGCCGCATCATGTACGCCGAAAACTGGGTGTACGCGCCTTCGATTCAACGTGAGCGTGAGATTATCGAAAAGACGGGTTCGCAGATCCTGTGGATACATGGCGAGGAAGCTCATTCTGGTTCGCATAATGCCACTTACGCTTACTGGAAACATTCCGGTGGCGGCGTCATGATTGGCAAGGGGTGTCATCCCCTGACAGCGGCTTTGTATCTCAAAAGGGTGGAAGGCCGGGCGCGGGATGGCGAGCCTATTCGTCCTAAGACTGTTACTGCACGTACTGCGGCGATTACGCGTCTGGACAACTTCCGCGACGAGGGTCACATCCGCCGCGACTACTATGACATCGACGATTTCTCGATGATGCACGTGACTTTTGAGGACAATACGCTTGCTACTGTTTTTGCCTCGGACATCATCATGGGTGGCATTCACAATTGGCTGGAGGTTGCCGCTAACAATCATCGCACCATGTGCAACATCAACCCAAACACGAGCATGCAAACCTATAACCCGGTGCATGAAAACTTCAATGACATATACACCGTCGAGAAAATCGAGACTAAGCAGGGCTGGACAAATATGCCGCCGGACGAGGACTGGTTTACGGGCTATCCGCAGGAAATAGAGGCGTTTTATCGCGCTGCGGCTTATGGCGATGAAGTGGAAAGCGACAGCCGTCTTGCCGCTGACACGATTTCGACTATTTACAGCGCCTACGTTTCGGCCGAACGCGACGGGGCCGCTGTGGACGTGCGTACTTACTAGAAGGGAACGACATGACTGAAGCACAATGGCGCACGTTGTTAAGCGTGATTGATGGAGATACGATTGATCCGCTGCCGGTAGGATTCATTATCGATAGTCCCTGGCTACCTAATTGGGCAGGGATGTCGCTTCTCGATTATTTCGCCAGTGAATCGAAATGGTTCGACGCAAACATGAAGGCCATCAACACATTTCCCGAGGCAATGTTTCTGCCGGGTTTCTGGAGCGAATATGGGATGTGTACGGAACCTTCTTCCTTTGGCGCGAAGTGTGTTTTTCACGATAACGAGTTCCCTTTCGCTCATAAGATTTTCGAGATGGGGGAAGCATTCGGTAGCATCCAGAAACCTAATCCCAAAACCGATGGACTGGGGCCTTTAGCGTTGCGCAGGCTCGAACACGCCCGGCCTGCTATTGAAGACGCCGGGCACACCATCCGCTTCGCAGTGGCGCGAGGCCCCCTCAACATCGCCGGTTTCCTGATGGGCAATACCGAATTCCTGATGGCTATGAAAATGGATCCGGATCAAACGCACTCGTTGCTCGGAACAATAACCGAGTACCTGATCGAGTGGCTGCAACTTCAAAAAAGCGCGCTACCCAGCATCGACGGCATACTTCTCCTCGATGATGTTGTGGGTTTCGTTGGCCCGGAAGACTTCGAGGTCTTTGTGCAACCATATCTTAGCCGCGCTTTCCAGGCTTTCGACTCACGCGTCCGCTTTTTTCATAACGACGCGCATGGCCTCGTATGCGCACCGCATCTGGCTGGCCTGGGAATCAATGTGTTCAACTTCTCCGATGAGCACAGTATGGCGGAGATGCAGAAGCTGACCAACGGGGAAGTGACGCTGCTTGGCAACATCCCTCCGCGCGACGTGCTGGCGCAGGGCGGCCCTGAGGATGTTGCACGAAGCGTACAGTCGATCATAAACGAAATCGATGACAAGCGCCGGGTGATTCTTTCCTGTGGTGGCGGAATGCCGCCGGAGGTTTCAACTGAAAACATTCAAGCATTTATGGAGGCCTCTAGACAATGAAACATAGCCGTCGTGACTTTATGAAGAACTGCGTCGCTCTGAGCGCTTTGGCGACAACATCGGGGCTTGCCAGGGCCGCTACTAAAAAGCGTAATGTTTTGTTTATAGCGGTGGACGATTTACGCACGGAACTTGGGTGTTACGGCGTGCATTATGCGCGCAGCCCTAATCTGGACAAGTTGGCCTCGGAGGGTGTGCTCTTCACCAACCATTTCACGCAGGTGCCCACATGCGGCGCGTCCCGGTTTACCATGCTGACTGGCCGGGATCCCTTCAACAGCGGTGTGGTTGGATCGAACCACGCATTTTATCAAGGTTCGACCGCCTTGAACCCCGAGCAACAATCCGGGGCACAAAGCATGCCCGAACTTTTCCGTCGTAGCGGCTACCGCACGGTTGGTATTGGCAAACTATCGCACACTCCCGAGGGCAAAGTGTTCGCATACGACGGCACAGGCGATGGCCGTCCCGAAATGCCTCATGCCTGGGATGAGATGGGCACTCCGCTCGGCCCCTGGAAACGTGGTTGGGGAACGTTTTTCGCGTATGCCGATGGCCGGCATCGAGAGGACGGCCAAGGCAACATGGATCTGATGGAGTTTAAAGTCGAAAAGGACGAGGACCTTCCCGACGGACTCATCGCAGCCCGCGCCGTGAAGAAACTGCGCGAGTTGAAAGATGGTGACCAGCCGTTTTTCCTGGGTGTGGGATTTTATAAACCGCATCTGCCTTTCGTAGCTCCGAAAAAGGATTGGGACGCTATGTTAAAGGTGGATGTGCCGCCACCGGAACATCAGGACAAACCTGACTCGGCATACTGGCATACGAGCGGAGAGTTTTTTAAGTACGATGCGCCTTATGAAAAGACGCGGCCTCTGGCGGTTGAAAGCCAGATAATGGCGCGGCGCGCTTACCTGGCATGTGTGCGATACACCGACCGCCAAATTGGCAAAGTGCTGGCTGAACTCGATGCGCTCGGACTGGCCGAATCGACGACTGTAGTCGTGTGGGGCGACCACGGATGGCAACTCGGCGAATCGCAACTTTGGGCAAAGCATACCCCCCATGAAAGGGCCGTGCGCAGTACGCTTATGGTGCGCGCTCCCGGCGTTTCGAAACCTGGTCTGCGCTGCGATGCTTTGGTAGAATCACTCGACCTCTACCCCACTCTGGTCGACCTCGCCGACCCGTCGTTCACGAAAACCCAGTATCGGCTCGACGGCCTTTCATTGCGTCCCTTGCTCAGCGGCCGCAAAAAGAAAGTGCGCGACGCAGCCTTCAGTTTCTGGAAAGGCGCGATAACCGTGCGCACAGCCACACACCGGCTGATAGCGCGCGAGTCCAAAGGCGAATATATTGATGTTGAACTTTACGACATAACCAAGTCGAGCGATCCGATAGCTAACATTGCCGATGCAAAACCCGAACTCGTCAAAGAGTTGTTGAATGCCATTAATAAACGCAAGAACCGTCGAATTGGGCAAATGAAGAACTAAGAAATACCACCATGAAGAGCATGAAGGACATGAAGTATGGAATTCAGTGATTTGTCGGAGCGTGTTATCGGCTGCGCAATTGAAGTCCATAAGGCACTGGGGCCTGGCTTATTGGAATCGACTTACGAGTAGTGTCTGGCACGAGAACTTGACATGAATGGAATATCCTTCAAGCTTCAGCACCCTTTACCGGTTGAATACAAGGGGCTTCACTTGGATTGTGGTTACAGAGTAGATATCCTAGTGGTGTGATTTAGGCTGATGGATCATTAAACCCGTGAAAAAGCACACAAAACTGAGCAAAAAAGGGACTGACGCAAGCGAAGCGAGTCTTCGAGCGAAGACGTGTCTGTCCCTTTTCTTGCGGGTCTTCAAAGAATAACGGAACCACAGAGGAGAAAATGTAATGAAAAGCATCAAACGCCGGGACGTACTTAAAACGGGGGCAGCGGCCATATTGACGCCGATGATTCTTCCTGCGCGTCTGTTTGGAAAAAGTGCGCCCAGCAACACTTTGAATATGGCATGCATAGGCACTGGACGCATGGGACATGTCGATATGAAGGAATGCCTGAACCAGGGTCTTGGCGTTAACGCGCGCATCGTGGCCCTTTGCGATCTTGATAAGAATCGTGTTGAACATGCAAAAGGCGAGGTCGAGAAACGTTACGCCGACGAATTTGGGAAAGGCAAGTACAGCGGCGTTGATACGTACAGCGACTTCCGCGAATTGCTGGCCAGAGACGATATCGACGGCGTAACCATTTCTACTCCGGAACATTGGCACGCGCTGGTGGCAATTGCGGCCGCTAACGCAGGTAAGGACAGTTACGTTCAGAAACCGCTGACGTACTCGGTGGTGGAGGGGCAGAGGCTTGTCAAGGCCGTGCGCAAGAACAAGGCGATACTCCAGACCGGATCGCAGCAGCGTTCTTCCATCTACTTCCGTAAAACCTGCGAACTTGTTCGTAACGGCAGGATAGGCAAACTTCACACAATGGAAGTAAGTTTGCCTACGGACAAGGGTACTGGCAAGAACACGGACATGCCCGTGCCGAAAAGCCTGAATTATGAAATGTGGCTTGGGCCCACCCGCGAGGAAACCTATACAGAGCATCGCGTCCATCCTAATGAAGGGTATGGCAGGCCGGGGTGGCTTCAAATCGAGCAGTATTGCCGTGGCATGATCACTGGATGGGGCGCACACATGTACGACATCGCGCAATGGGGCAACGGAACCGACGTGGACTCCGGACCAGTGGAACTTGAAGCGACAGCGGAATTCCCGGATCGTGGCTTGTTCAATGTTCACACAAACTACAGCAGCACCGCCATGTACGCCAACGGCGTTAAGATGATCAGCCGCTCAGGCAGTCCGGCAGGCGTGAAATTCATTGGCGACAAAGGATGGATATTCGTCCAACGCGGATCTTTCAAATCGGAACCGGAAAGCATCCTCCGCGAAGAAATCGGCGATAATGAAATTCATCTCTACGAGAGCAAGAACCATATGATGAACTTCCTGGAATGTATACGTTCGCGCAAGGAACCCATAGCCCCGGTGGAAGTTGGCCATCGCTCCAACACGGTTTGCGTCCTGACGCATATTGCCATGAAACTTGGCCGCAAACTTAAATGGGACCCGAAAAAGGAACGGTTCAAAGGAGATAAAGAGGCGAACCGTATGCTCGACTATCCACATCGGAAACCTTGGAGAGTTTAAGAATTGAAAGGACTGTGAAGTTATGAAAATTACTCTAACAAAAACAATTCTCGCGGCGATGTTTCTGTTTGTAGCTTCAAGCTTGACGCAAGCGGCATCCGAGATAGGCTTCAAGCACGACGCGGAAAAGGGCCAAATGACCGTTATGGTTGACGGTAAAGCGGCCTTGGTTTACCAGCACGGAGCCGACGTTGATTTGGCGCACTATTGGCCGCTGAATAGTCCCTCGGGAAAAAGCATGCTTGTCCAGAGGACGGAGCCATACCCGCATCATCGTTCGTTTTGGTTTGCCGACAAGGTAAGCTTTGAAGGCGGCGAAGCACAGACAATCTACGACGCCTTGTATACGGGAAAAGGCGGCCAGAGAAAACCGTATAAGCCTTACAAGGCACCTTTTCGGAACCATATCAGACACGACTCGTTCATCAAGGAACAGGCCGAAGGTGACAAAGGATTGGTCGAGACAAAACTTGTCTGGGAAATCGAATACAGCAAAGCTGTTTTGGATGAGCATCGTACGATGAGGATCGTCGCGCTCGGTGGTGGCGAATACTTTCTCGATATAACCTTCAAGCTCACTGCGTCCTACGGCAACGTCGATTTCGTGAGCGATGCCGTACACTATGCTTGGCCCTACCTGAGAATGAACACGAAGTTCTCAGTTGATAACGGCGGCACGATCACCAATTCTGAGGGAGGCGTCAATCAGGAAGGCACGCACGGCAAGGAAGCGCACTGGGTCGATTACTCCAACACGCTGGATGGCCTTGCCGAGGGCCTCGCCATTTTTTCCCATCCCTCAAACGGCTATCCGCACAAATGGCTGACGCGCGATTACGGATGTTTCGGGCCACGCCGTGTCGATGAACGCAGTGGAAAGCCATTCACACTCAAGAAGGGCGAATCCATTTCCCAAAGAGTAGGCGTCCTCGTCCACAGCGGCGGCGTGCAAAAGGGGAAAGTTGCCAAACGATACAATCAGTACGCAGACGGAGATTTATAGAGTACGCCTCGAACTGGAACATTCCTCGTTCCCATGCTCCTGCGTGGGAATGCATATGGTTTGATGATCCACTTCCGTATTCCTGCTGTACACCCAGCGGCAAATCCTGTATGCATTCCCACGGAGGACCGTGGGAACGAGAAAAACAAGACGGATGCCCGGAATTACTATTCAAAAAATGCCTTTTAGAGACGTGTGCGAAAAACGGAGGAATCACTCAAGCACAAGGTCGACCCTTGTTTCTTTATCGGCTTGCACTTCGACGAATTCCGTAGTGACGCGAAATTCAGGCAGGCCGTCTACGCCTGCGCTTCCCATGAGATCGTGAAAAGCCAGTCCCCACACGGTGTACACACCGACCTCGAGGTTCTCGAACTTGAAGAAACCGTCTTCGTCACCGTCCTCCTCTCCCCTTGATCGAGTTTCAAGGTATGCATCCAGCCATAGCTCGCTTAGATCGTCCGGGAAGGGCACCTCGCCGTCTAACACAAGCATATACGGGTCTTCGTCCTCATATATCCCAGTCAAAGTGGCTATGATACTGCCTGTTGCCGTAAATTCAATGTCGCGTACAACCGTGCGTCCAGTCATCGTCTCAACCGTGACTGTTTTTTCCCTGCTCTTGCCGCCGGCAGACTTTACCGAGGCCGTCAGAATTGCATTTCCCGGCGGCAACGCCTCGAAGCGGTAGTAGCCATTCTCATCGATCTTAGAGTCAGCGATATCTCCTTCGAGTCCCGCGAAGCTCTCTACGATTACCTCCAGTCTGCCTGATGCAGGTGGCTGGCCGTTGATAAGTACCCGGCCTTCAAGAACCGCGCTCAGGGATGACACATCGAAGTTTATTTCCGTCGTTTGCCCGTCGATTATTCTTGCTACTTGCATAAACTCTCGCTTTGGTGAAGTCTCAGTCTCTGGTATCTGAAGACCGACAGTTACGGTTCCAGCGATCAAGCGTGTGATTTCCCAAGCGCCGTATTGTCCGGTTTGCGCCTCCATTTTGATGCTGTTGCATTCAGCTTCGATGCGAGCGTCCTTGACAGCGCGGCCGTCAACTGTCACCCGTCCACGCAGTGTCCCGCCACTACCCAAAACAATTGTCACAGGCCCCGGATGCTCTTTGTCATATCCCGCATAGCCCGGCGCGTAATCCGAATGTGAGGCCCAAATCCATCGGGTACTCGAGGGAAGTACGGATGATGAAAAGGTTCCACTGGCGCCTGTCTTTGCTACGGTGTTCTTCGAACGCTCCTCCTCCTTGCTCTGATAACGGCCCAGACATATTGTAGCGTCTGCGATGGGAGCGCCCCATTGCGTAACCACCTTCCCTTCAAGCGCCGCGCCGCGTTTCAGGCTGAGCAGCACGTCGACGGTTTCGGCGTTCAGGAGTTTCACGGTGCTGGCTCCCTGGACATATCCCACGGCCTGCGCAAGGACCGTGTTGTCGCCTGATTTGATATCACCCAAGGAGAAGCTGCCTTCCGGATTCGATACTCGCTTTGGAGAAGACCCCTTCCAGTTCGTTGTATACTGCTGCCTGCCAGGTTTATGGACAACTTCAAACTCGGTGATCGCTTCGCCGCTATCAGCGTCTACGACACGGCCAGTAATGTTTCCCAAGCCCGGCAAGAACAAGTCTACATTTATGCTGCCTATAAGCACGTTGCTTTTACTGGCACTGTTATAATCAGAATGTTGAGCGTAGATCCTGTATTCTCTTGCAGCCTGTTTCTCAGCGGTAAACGCTTTATTGCTGGGATCCGGTTCTTTGGTCCAGTAGTTCTGGCCGGCCAGCGCAGCGAAAGAATAGCGGCCCCCGCTGTCAGTCTTGGTTTCTCGCGAGTTCTTATTGTTTGCGTAAACGCGTACCGACGCGCGCACAACAGGCCGTCCAGCCTTGTTCGTCACTCGTCCGCTAAGAATTATCTCGTCTTCGTTAACTTCTTCGGACTCAGATTTCTTATCTGGTTCGCTCTGGGGAGCTACGGAGGCTTTGGTTTGGGAAGGTAGTGGACGATTGCGCCTTCGCCTGCTCAGAATCGAGTCGATACTGCGGTCTTCGGGCGCGTCCCAACTGGAAGACGCATCATCCGTTTCAGAAACAGTCCTGACTGAGATCGGTTCCGGCTCGATTTCTAGCGGTTCATCTCCGCCGCCGTCGAGCAGGTTCCAAGCCAAGGCCAGGATCCCTACGACGCCGATAATCAGAAAGATAAAACGCAGATTCGAATTCATGACCAGCATTCCTTTTCAGCGAAAGCCAAAATCGAAATCATGTTGATTATCACAGTTCCCCTCTACTTGAGCACAAGGTCGATCCTCGTTTCTGTGCCGGCTTGCACTTCCACGAAAGCCGTAGTGACACGCAAGTCAGGTAAGCGGTCAATACCCTCTGAGTTCTCGCGAAAACCCGTTCCCCACAAGGTGTAAACGCCAACCTCGATGTTCTCGGACTTGAAAAGACCTTCCTGGTCAGGCTTGAGTTCTCCCCTTGCCAGAAACTCAATGTATGACTCTATCCAGTCCTCGCTTAGATCGTCGGGGAAACGAAGCTCGCCGTCTAACAGAATAACGATCGGCGTTTCGTCCGCATATGTCCCGGCCAAAGTTGCCGTAATGCTGCCCGTTGCTCCAAATTCTATGTCGCGTACCACTGTGCCTTCACTAACTGTCTGGATCGTGACACTCTTCCTCCTTTCCCTGCCATCTGGATCTTTGACCGCAGCCCTCAGAGTGGCAGTGCCCTGCGGCAACGCCTCGAAGCGGTAGTACCCGTTCTCGTCGGTACTAGAATCTGCGAAGTCTCTTTCCAATCCCGCCAAACTCTCCATGATAACCTTCATTATGCCCGACGCTGGCGGCAGCCCGTCGATCAACACCCGGCCTTCAACAACCGCGCTCAGAGACGATACGTCGAAATTAACTTCCGTTGTCTCACCGTCGATTATTCTTGCTACTTGCATAAACTTTCGCTTTGGAGAAGTCCCCATCTCGTCTATGCCAGCGTAGACAGTTACCGTTCCCGCCGTCAGGCGCGTGAATTCCCACGTGCCGTCCTGCCCCGAACGCGCCGCTTTCTCAATGCTGCTGCATTCTATTCCGATGCCGGCCCCTTCCACAGCGCGACCGTCAACCGTCACCCGGCCACGCAGTATTCCACCATTGCCCAAAGTAATCGTTACAGGTGCGGGACGCTCTTGGTCATATCTGGCAAAACCCGGCGCATAATCCGGATGTGACGCCCAGATCCAACGGCCTTTGGGTGGAAGTGCGGCCAATGCAAAGGTTCCTGCCGCGTCTGTCGTTTCAACGGTTTCTTTGAAGCGCTCGTCCGCTCTTGCCGGAAGGCGCTCCAGAAATAGTGAAGCGTCCGGCACGGGTGTTCCCCGCTGAGTCAGCACCTTGCCCTTAAGCGCCGCACCCGGTTTCAGTCGGATCACGACATTGGCCGTTTCGGTCTCCCCGAGTTTCACCAGGCGGAATCCCTGCATATATCCCTCAGCCTGGGCAAGGACGGTGTTTTCGCCTGATTTGATATCGCTCAAGGTGAAGCTGCCTTCCAGGCTTGATACGTGCTTCGGTGATTCCCTCTGCCAGTTGATCACGAGCTGATTATTGCCACGCAGATGGACTACCTCAAACTCGGTGATTGGATCTCCGCTGTCAGCGTTCACGACACGCCCAGCAATGCTTCCCAAGTCCGTCAACACAAAGTCTACATCGGTGCTGCCTGGCGCCACGTTGCTTTTGCTAGCGTCGTTGTAATCGGGATGGTTAACGTGGACCTGGGACCCCTGTGCAGCCTGCTTAGCGCCAGAAGAGTAGCCATCGTAGTAACCGTAGTCTTCGTCGTCATCGTTGTAGTAGCCGTAGCCTTCGTCACCATCGTAGGAGCTGTATTGAGGGGAAGAGGAATTCTGATCGTTCAGTACCACGAAAGAATAGCGGCCGTCGCTGTCTGTCTTGGTGTCTTGCTGACCGCCATATGTGTATACGCGCACCAACGCCCCCTCAACGGACTGTCCGGCCTTGTTCGTCACCCGTCCGCCAATCGTCTTGCCCTCGTCAACGGTTTCGGACTCAGATGCCTTATCTGGTTCGTTTTGAGTATCCACGGATGTTTTAGTCTGGGAAGGTCGAGGACGGTTGCGGTTGCGCTGGCTCAGAATCGAGTCGATACTGCGCTCTTCGGGTGCGTCCCAACTGGAAGAAGTGTCGCCAGTTTCAGAAACGTTCTTAACGGAGATTGGTTCGGGGCCGGTTTCCTGCGGTTCATCTCCGCCGCCGTCGAGCAGGTTCCAAACCAACACCAGAAGGCAGACTACCCCGATAATCAGAAAAGCAAACCGCAGATTCGAATTCATTGCCAACATTCCCCTCTTACCGAAGGCCACGTCGAAACCGACTTAATCTCTGCTGTCGTAAGTATCCTCTTTCCAATCTCTTTGCGCAAGTGTGAGTTTGGCGTGTTTGTCCAGTTTTAGT
>SDBV01009552.1_pt1 | contig 12872 bp, 16 predicted proteins | sample 2277081 | NCBI WGS metagenome assembly SDBV01 (sample SAMN10402039, study PRJNA504765) | marine sediment metagenome | isolation source: marine sediment core GS10_PC15, 223 cmbsf | place: Arctic Ocean: Southern Knipovich Ridge | collected 2010
ACAAGAAGTAGATCAAGAAGGAGGGAGCGCGAGCGCTCCCTCCCATTTTAGACCTACCTTTTTCTAAAAGGTAGCGGAGCTTCTCCGAGTGCTCCCGTGGTCAGCTTCGGTAAGCTGGAGGTTTTAAAGGACGGGACGTCCTTTATTTTTAGAACGAATTAGTAAAAAAATGATAATGGTTGACCTCGTCGACAAATCATAACCACCATGAATCTTGCAATTTACAAAGCCGAAAACGAACGCCGTAGTGATTACTCCCAGATCACTGATAAGTATTTAGTAAAGTGGGACCCCTCCACTCAAAACACCTTTATTACTAGTACTGCACTAGAATGTGTTTTGGCCAAGGGAGCAGAAGCTACTAATTTTGTCTCCAAGCACGATTTTAACCGTCGTATTCAACTCCTATCTATGGGGTTGCTTAACTATATTGATTGGAATAACGTTGTAGCCGCCGGCGGTTGCGTTAGTAATTCTATAAATGGTGAAATACAGGTTCCTAACACACAAACGAGTGATGTAGACCTGTTTTTGTACGGGCTAACCGAAGAACAAGCCCGTGAAAAGATCACTGAACTCCTGCAAGACATTAGTCGCAGTGCGGTGGATCGCTTTGGTGGTTCCATCAGCATTCTTAAAAATGAATATACCATTACTCTGGTCAGTAGCAATAATAAGGAGATCAAAGTACAGATTATCCTTCGTCTTTACAAATGCGTCTACGAGATCTTGGCTGGGTTTGATGTCGATTCTTGTGCAGTCGCTTATAATGGTCACGATGTTTATCTTACTGTGCGCAGCCTAAACGCCTTTCAAACGCGTATGAATATAGTTGACTTGAGCCGTCGTAGCCCGAGCTACGAGCATCGTTTGCACAAATACAATAGTCGTGGGTTTGGTATTTATATTCCATTTGACTGGGCAAAGTACAACAAGCTCTACTTTCTCAATCGCCATACTCAGGGACTAGATCGTCTACTTATCCTTCAACGTTACAATCGTCGTCCGGGTCTCCAGCGATTATTGAATTATGTTACCAAGCGTCGTAATATTAAATTTCCTAACAAGCCTATCAGTGATTATGAAGATACCGAAGAGCTGAACATTGGTCATAAGCACGGCCTTCGTATTGCGACAACACGGTTCAATCAACGTGTCGCTGAACCGTTTCGCTATACTATTTTTGATAGTCTGTCCGAGCTGCAACCCGAACTCAGAACCACAAAGTTTATTGTTCATGATCCTGGTCAGCAACTAACTGGAAGTTTCCAACCGATGACATCTGGTGATTGGGTAACTATTGACTATACCCCCTTTGGAGTTGATTTTTTGGGCCGCAGCACTATTCTTCAAGACATCAAGAGGAACAGCAACGTAAATCTTGAGGACTTGTACACACTCAAAGTTCGTGACAATTCCTTGTTTAATGCCTTGGATTATCTTATCATGTATCACCCGAACGAAGAGTTTCTAACTCGTGCTTGGGATAACCGCCATAGGTTCTTGTTCACCAACGCAAAGAACTTGTACGAATTTAGCTATCTTGATCTGGCCATGATTTGCCGACGCCATACTCTTGTCCAGCATATTTTCGCCAAGGAACAGGAAACCATCACTAAAGATGGCAAGTGGGATCGTTATATTGATCTTGCACTGTATCTCGACGATCTCGTCTTGTTAAAAACTATTTTTCGTTACTACAAGAATAGTATCGACGACCAACGGGACGGTGTTACCAAATACCGTTGCACACGAATTGGCGAACATTTTGACCTGAAGCTCCAGGCAGAAGATTACAGTTTGGCTGCAAAGATGAACGATAAAAATGCAACACAGCGTTTAGGATTTATCATGACCAACCCTAATACCTATGACCGGAACGCATATCACAACTTGTTGACATTGGGAGATTATCAGCGCTTTACTGATGAAGAGCTTCGGTTCTACTCTCACAAAGCTGGTGATCTGGATCCGCTCTGGGGTCTTCTTCTTCGCGATACCCGTCGTGAGATTGTCGTTGACAAAACCTATTTTAATGAATATCCCCCGGATTCATTTGAAGGCATGTGGTATGCTCGCTGTCTACAAGAGTTTGTGCAGAACGAAAAGCAAAAGGACACCGCTCGTAGTAAGCGGGCTACATGTATTCTCCGCCAATTCTTTCCGCGTAAGCATGTAGAAGAGACGCTAAAGGTTGTCTATAAGAATCCTATTGAAGCGTTACCGGTGCTAACCTTGCTAAAGATGCGCAAGATCTGGCAACGAGACTATACCAACCTCGATATAAGGATCTGGGCTGACAACGAAGAGAACATTCAGTATCGTCATCTGATTTTTACTCTCGATGACTACTCTGTCGTAACACAATTTGTAGACGAAAAACATATCGGAGGATTCCTTGGAAAGTGGCGTGCAAGTCTTGGAGCAAAGCTTTTGGCTAAATGGGAAGAGATCAAAGCTCAACAGGTCAGTCTCAGTACTGAGTTACATCGCAAGTACTCTGATGCACTCTGCAATACAGTTGCACACTTGAGTGTTCTTGAAACGGGCCACTTACCTATAGATGGTAGTTCTGTTGAGAATGCTTTTGGTCAGACGCCATTTGATTATGCTCTTGGACAGCTGATGTATCTGTGGAATCGTCCTGAAGCCCTTTCCGATGTTGACTTGGAGCAGCTGGCCAAGCTCCGAGAGACTACTGATAGTGTTGATCGTAACACGCCAGTGGTCCGTTGTACCCCAAAAATGGTATCGAACGCTGCCCTAGATATTCTCGTAGACCATATCTAAAGGAGCTGGCGCTCCTTTAAAACCTAGCCGGCCTCCGGCAAGTACGAATTATCATATGGGATCCTCAGTTTTAAAAACAATAATCACATGATCCCTGCAAATTAATTAGTCTTTCGGAGACTAATTAATAATCCACTTACAAAAAAAGTCTATGAAATTGTTAAGATGGACCATGATCTTCGCCGCTATGATTTAGCCAGCGACATTGTTCGTCAACACTATCAGCAAATGCGCAAAGAGCAGACCTTTGAATATGTAACGCGGCAGCGACTTGAAAATATTCGTCGCTTAGCAACGAAACCTCATAGCGCTCCGATTAAGACAATGCTCCAGCAACTCACTCAATTTAAAGATGCAAGTGATCCCGACCTAGTCAATCTCCCCAATTGGTATCACCTTTATCAAACTGCCGAGGGAATACGTCGAGCTGGGCTTCCTCGCGGGTTCCAAGCCGTTGGCTTGATACACGACTTGGGCAAAGTCATGTATCTATGGGGTAACGACAAGGACGGCACCAGTTTGGAACAACAATGGGGTATTGCTGGTGACACTTTTCTTGTCGGTTGCCGTTTACCTGAAGAGTGCATTTACCCCGAATTTAACAATCTCAATCCTGACATGCAAGATCCAGTATTTAGTCAACCTCAAGGTATATATCCACCCAGGTGTGGGTTGGATCAGTGTCTTTGTGCTTGGGGGCATGATGAATACCTCTATCAAGTATTGGCTTGGAATCGGCAGAAACATCAGCTGTCCGAGCTGGCGCTCAGCGTAATCCGTTACCATTCGCTATATCCCTGGCACCAAGATGAATGCTATCGGGAGATGATGACAGAAAAAGATTATGAAACTCTAAAGTGGGTGAAAATTTTTAATCGCTATGATCTCTATACAAAGGACCCCAGTCAGACCGATTTCGATGTACAGTATTATCAAGAATTGTTGGATGAGTTTTTCCCAGTGCCACTCGTTTGGTAGAGCAGATCATGAATTTGAGAATAATCTTTTTCATCTAACACGAACGGTAACTCAAACTTTTCCTGCAGTCGTGCTAACCATTCCTTGATTAGTTGGATACGATTCTCCTTGCTTGGTTCCCAATCATACAAGTCTATTTCTTCATCAATCTCTTCTGGATCAATCAATCCAGCAAGCCTATCGAGATCCTTTTCTACCTGCACCTCAATCTTTCCACTTGGCGGAGATGGTGGTTTGCGTTTTTTTGGTTTAGGTGATTTTTCTGGAAACGGCTCCATTGAATACCGATATGTATAGATTGGCATTGCACCAGTAAAGTCTTGATCCACAAACTGGAGATAACCGCCACCCTCTACTATTACCTCGTTCTCCAACTTGTTAAAGTTGCGTTCAAATTTGTACACCGGTAGCAGCTTGACACCTGGTTGTACATACAGAACAAATAGACAACAATGAACAGCTGTAAACTTTTCCAATGATATCTCTTGTTCAGTACTTGCAGAGAACCAGTATTTAGGATTTATCTCATCGGTGCCCTGGCCTCTAAAGACAACGAGCTCCTCTGTAGACTTTGGCATTTGGCTGATACCAGTTTTTATTTGGGCATAGTAAACGCGTTTGTATTTATATGATGGAGTTTGGGTGTAGGCTTTTAAAGCGTCCTGGATTGATTCTGGCAAGCCGTTAACTTGTCGATGATATCGTCGATCATTAAAATACTTTTCAGTAATTCGGCGATGTCGTTCAGCTAGGGCTTTTGGCATCTGCGCCTTTTGAGATGATGGTGGCCATGCTTTGTGGTAGTAAGCTTTAAAGGCACGCATAAAATTTTTTGGTAGTTTAATCTTGGTCCCAGGAATAGTAGGCGTCTTGGCTGCTAAAATCTTTAATACCTCAGCATGTGTAAAGCAATAGACAGTACCCGCATATCTCTTATAGAGAATTAGATCACTCCCGGGTATTGCGAGAAAATTACCACTTGTATTCTGAAAGGACTCTATACGACATTTAGGATTGTTCATTACAATTAAAAATGATTATCTTATGAAAATGATGAATTGGTAGTTTGAATTTTGTTAATCTCTTCAATTTCTTGTTCTATCAAACACAACATACAAGGTGGATATTTCCATGTATGTTCGCGACCTTGAGATATCCATTTAAGCTCATCATAACCAGGAAGTGGCCATTCATGTTTACAATGGGGTTTTGGTCCTCCCGCTTGTACACTTCTAGCCCAGTTTACATATTCAATGGAATGATTATGTAGTCCTGGTAGACAGTATACATCACCGTAATACTTATAGATTTTTTGAATAATAGATTTCCTAGAGTTTAACTGATTTTTATTCATTTTCTGTAATTACTCTAGAGTTTTTGGCTTACGGTCTTCTTCAGTAAACGACATAACTATATTTGAATATTATATAGTTCTAAATCATTTTATTTCATCACTACCATCATTATATACTCTCCACTATCACTTTCCAGAAAATTTCCAAAGTGTACATTGTCATTCATGTATTATCTTTTATTACAGTAATGTCCTATATCAAATTAGATGAGAACACGAAACTTGAATCTCAGATCTACATAGGATTTTCTGGTCCAGGGAATAGCAGTAAGGAACAGCGCAAGTATAGTTATCAACTTGGAAATGAAATTGCCAATAATGATTGGATTCTTGTTTCAGGTGGACAAAACAAAGGTACAATGAATGCGGTAAATCGTGGCGCTTATAAGGCAGGTGGTTTGACACTAGGAATACTTCCTGGTCGCGATAGGAGCAGAGTTTCACGATGGGTGAGGTTCTCGACCGTAGAAGGTGACGGTCAGAAGAGAAATGCTACGATCATTAATACAATTAGTGTCTTGGTTGCAATCGGAGCCAATACCCCCGGAACCAATATGAAAATCAATAGCGCTCTAAAAACTGGCAAGCCTGTGATAATCTTCCAGCCAGAAAATAGTGGATTTGTGCAAGGGTATATGGCTCAATCTCCCAAACTAGTAACCATCACAGAGACTGTCGCAGAAACCATTGCAGCCATTAAATTTAAGCTAAATTCCTGATCTTTGTAAACTGCTTCGAGAAACGGTAAAATTGAAAAAGTAATAAAAAAAAACAAAAAAGAAATGAATAATTTTTGTATTGAACAGGTCAGGACATTTTTGAAAAATCAAGATACTCAAACACTTCGAGATTTGAGAATATTTATTGATGAAAAGATTGAGGAAAAAACTCAAAAGTCTGTGCAAACCCAGCCCCCAGGCACCTCCACATTGAGGCGAGAATACGAGAAGCGTGCTCCTAAAGGCTCTCCAGAGTTCGATGTCTCATTAGTAAGAGGCACGGCTCAGTCGCATGGAGGATTTGAAGCTTCCTACGACAATGGACAAGGGATTCACCTATACGCTAAAGCATATATTACATGGAGATTGGATGATCTTGACATGTTTACTGATGTGAGTGGAATTATTAACGGTGAGCATTTTCTTGCGGAAGCAGGATCTTAATTTGTTTAGGTGTTTTTGACCACATAAACAAATTGTACTGCTTTTAGCAAAAGTAGGCGGTATCCGACCGCTAGCCGAGTATCGGCATCAAAACAGACCGTCTAGCTCTTCGAGCGCGCTGTGAAACGGTTTGCGTACCTCCGCAGGCCGTAGGCCCGAGTACCTTTTGTAATAACGCAGTATTCTCCTCTTTTTCAATCAGCTGCATAATTTGATTCATTGTCAAGCGAGGTATTTTTGTTTTCCATGCTCCATGTTCAAGTTCTTGTAGAACTACCTGTTTTGCATGTTGTTTTTCAAATAATGCCTTTTCTAATCCAGTATTAGATGTAAAAAAGTATACATTAACGGTTAGAGCTTTTTGACCATAGCGTAGAACACGAGCTATAGCTTGCTTAGTTTTGGCAGAGTTCCACCAAAAATCTAATAACATTACAATACTACTACATTGTAGATTTAAGCCCTCTGATCCTAATTCATAGGTAAGTAGTAATATACCATTCGTTGTCTCCTCAAAATCCTTAATTACCTGACCACGCCTTTGTGTATTCATATTGGATTTGATGGTCAGCACTGGTCGATTTGTAGGCATATACATCGCCAGAACATCAATAGAACTACGGAAACATGAAAACAACACAATTCGATCATTCCCATGTTTGTTAATAACTCTGAGGGCCTCTGACATTCGTGTAGAACAAACAGAGTCTACATTATTTAGCCATTCTTCTAAATCTAATTCTTCTATACGTTCCATGAGCACTGCAGACAATTCTGACTTATTTTTATAGTCAGCCATATCTATTGCAATGCTCGATATAGGAATTAGTGGACATACCAAGCTTTGTCGAATATAGGTGATCATAGCTAACTTGTAACTAGAAAATCTGCGTGCCCCAACGATATCACCGACCATCTGTAGCTCTCTGACCCTAGCATGAATTGAACTCAGAGTTAACTTCATGGAGGTATATAGCTTTGCTTCCTCTGCTGACAAGGCATGGGAAATTATTGTTTCTGTCACCTGTGGAGGTGTAAAAGTAAGATTTTGCTTCCGAGATACAATGGTTTGGTTCAGTCCTTTATATGAAGAACTATAGAGTAAGTGCTCCATGTCTGGTAAATTACGTGGCATGTCAGGTATATCCAGAATGAGATAGTAACCAAGAATACGTTCAACTTTTGGTTCATTGAATAGTGTTCCCGACAATGCCCAGCGGTGCTTAGCGCATATCGCAGCAAGACCTTGGCAACGGTAACTATTGATATTCGTGTAAGACTGTAGTTCATCGATAATAAGACATCCCCACTGTATAGAGAAGAGATAACCTCCACCCATAGTATGATTGAGAAACGGCTTTGTAGGTCGATTATATTGTTTGGTAACCACGAAATGATCATAAGGATCGGTGACATATCTTACAAAGGATTGGGACACATTATTAGCTTTGTAGTGTTTAGAAACAACATCAGGAGTGGTCAAAACTAGCCGTGTCGTTTTCTTTGGTACCCAAATATCAAGTTTTTTCTTCAACGCGTCGGTATGTAAAACCTCGTACTTTAACGAGTTTTTAAAGAACTTTTGAATCTCAAATTCCCAACTGGCGATTAAATTTTTGGCAGCAACGACCAAAATGAGATCTTTTGTCTGCTGTAATGATAAGAGGCTAGCGATCAGAGTTTTACCGGATCCCATTGGACATGACATCCCCCCACTACCCTTATCCAAGCAATCATCCAATATTCCGATTTGAAAATCATTTAACGCTTCTGCGCCTATTGTGAATGGATCGTTCATATTGCTAATTATAGCAATATTTTTTTCTTATTATTCAGTTTTCGCATTTATCTTGCTTACCGCTTGTCGCATAGTATGATTGTAAAATAGCAGTCAGGTTATATGTCCTAGATAGCACCTCCCCGGATAGGGTCTCCCCATGATATGACGATAGCAATGTGATATACGATAGGCTACCATAAATATAAAAACTACTTGGTAACAATGTTTCAAGTTTTTGTACCAATTGATTTACTATTTTTAGTGTTATGTAAGATCCAAACTTAAACTTTAAAGAGAAATTGTGAGGCATTTGTTTCAATTCTTCATTTAACAATTTGAGAATCAAACCATAGAACCTGTGTTTTCCATATTTTGGATGGTTTTCTACCTTGGTCCAATGACACAAATTTTGACGTATACTTTTACTGTGTTCTTCCATTACTAATTGATTTACAAAGTTGTAAATTAATTCATTTTTAATTTTTGCGCGTACTACTGGCCTTTAGCCGGATTGATCCTCGCAAGAGCTTCTTCCAATAATTCTGCCGTTACTTCTTGTTTGTGAAATGCTTTTTCTAATGATGCAGCGATATATTGATAGCGTTTCATTGCATACCTCCGCTTCAAAAAAGTATTATAGTTGCAAGTTATTTTCTTTGCAATTTTTTCATCACTCTCATCACTGCGATACATTTTTCGCAATGTAGTGATGGCACCTTTTTCAGAAGCCAGTGGCGGCTGTTTTGCTTCAAACTCTAATAACAATGTAAAGATCTGTGGACTTGTTATGTTGTCTTTAAAAACTGTACTGAGCTTTGTCGGTTCGTGAATTTGGATTTTTTGATTATGAGAACCGCCTCCCCCAGTTTCACCAGTAGAATATAAGAATTTGGTATCACAATTGGCACAGCTCATGTTATCGCATCCCTCACTCCTCTGAATTGTAATACCGCAATGGGGGCACTTGACCAAATGTCCTATGAGCTTTACACTTTCTGCATCTTCCTTATTACATTTATGATTCTCCTCGAGAGCTCTTTCACACAGTTTGCAAAATTCTGTTTCACAGACCATACATATCATATCTTTGTCTAGATGACCATTACAAGACAAATTCATACAGATTTTGTTAGAGGCATTGATTTGCTCAGCTATACGAGTAGCCCGTTGCTTTTCTATCCGTCGTAGCTTACTGGGAAATGCAACCATGGCCACTGTTGATATAGCGAGCGGGAAATTTGTTTTTAAAAAGTGTTCACGTTCCTTGCGAAGTTGCTCTAGAATATCCTGGTGTTCATTGGCTTTTTTAGCTACTACACCTTTTTCTTTAATGATACTCCTAAAACATGCTTGGTAATATTTACCTACTGTTTCTTTATCTAAAACCCGCTTTATTTCTGTCAGCAGATAGTAACCCCTACACTTTGCACTTGGACATTGTGGAATTAGTTCACTTTTTTCCGAGTAGGAAATGAGTAATTTTGCACAATCCACACATACCTTTGCAATACAAAACGATTCACCACACATGATATACGGACCATCAATAGGACAGAAGCAAATGAGACAATCGTCAGTCATCGTTAAAAATACTTTGCCCAATGTCTAAAATATCAGTTTTTCTATTTTTTATTGGCAGCAGATCTTATGTACCGCTGTGGGGTCGACACGTGCATCAGCCAGCAGCAACTTTACTACGTCTGCATGTCCATTGCACCTGCTCCACCGGATCGCAAAGTTATTGTCCGCTGCGGGACCGGCACGTCCATCCGCCAACAACAGTTTCACCACTTCTGCGTGTCCATTGTCGCTGCTCATTTGGATCGCATAGGTGTCATCTGCTCTAGGATCGACACGTCCGTCCGCCAACAGCAGTTGCACCACGTCTGCGTGCCCCCAATAACTACTAAATCGGATTGCCCAGTTGGCGTCCGCCGTGGGGTTAACACGTGGATCAGCAAGCAACAGCTTTACCACGTCTGCGTTTCCCCGTGCACTGCTCTTTCGGATCGCGTAGTTGTCGTCCGCCGTGGGGTCAACACGTCCATCAGCCAGCAGCAACTTTACTACGTCGACATGTCCATTGGCGCTGCGCCCAATTGTCGTCAATCGTGGGGTCGACACGTCCGTCTGCAAGAAACCACCTCACGATCTCTGTATACCCGCGCAAACACACGTGCTTGAATGATTGTCCTTGGTCGAATGTGTCATGTGCCACCCCATAGAACCGACGACAAACCCGTGTGAACGCACAGCGCGATAGGTCGTCATTCACAAGAAAGGAGGCTATGTAGACGAGCATCTCGTTGGGAAGTAGATCAAATCGCGGCTGCTTCCTTGCAGACATTTTCATATGCACACTTTTCTTGGGTAGGAATCATTTTTGCTACTTGTAGTTCTTTAAATGTACCGTCAAAAGATAGGACACCCCATGGGATGTCCTATCCTTAGTTCACACAGTTAGTAGCTCTTTTTTACAGCTCGCCCAACGCACCACGAAGATCCTTGCTAAAAGTGTTATTAGCGAGACTACCCAAGGACTTTATGACCTGGTTACGAGTCCATGGTTTACCCCGACGCAAGAGACCTGCATCATTGAGCAACGCCGCAGTTTGACGAGCCAAGGCACAGCGCGCGGAGCTGTCGCAATCATCGGTTCGGTCGTACATTTGACGGAGCTTGACCAATACCCGTTGCTCCTCGGAGTCAGTTATTAGGCGACGAATACCGGACTCGTCATGATAAGTAGTCCAACCATATGGTGGAGGACCAATGTGACCACCATGACGACGGATACGGTCATAAGCATCATGAATCTTTTTACTCAAGCGATCGGACCTCTGCCTGCGCCTCTTGGAGGAGGAGCAAGAACCGCTCTTCGTAAGAAGAAACATGATCGGTTACCGAGTAAACCCAGCCACCTGCTTCGTGAATTGCCTCAACCATCTCTCGACCCTGTTTGAGGTTACGACTGAAACGGGAAACAGAATATATCACTACACACTGACCTTTCTTAAGAGACCGGCAAATGCTCCTCAGTTGCGTAAGCTGGCTAGGATCACGAGCGCTATGAACTTCACGCGCTGTACCGCGGACTATCAAGCCGTGCTTAAGTGCAAACTCCAAAAGCACATTGTTCTGCGTGTCCATGCCAACGCGACCATACTGGGGTTCATCCTGTCCTTTACTAGAGACTCGCTCGTAGAAAAAGATGACCAAGCCGGGATAAACCTGCCCCTGCGGTATTTGGGGGGTTTGCAAAGGAACATTGTTAGTAGCAGGTTGTGTGCGTCGACAACCAGGACAATACCAGTCACCTACCGGAATCGCCGGTAGATTAAGACAGTAGGTATGAAAACCCTTATCACAACCGTCACACAGCAGTAGTACATTCTCATCCTCTCCACTTCCACAAAGGATGCAAATAGTAGTTTCATAAGTAGCTTGGGGGCTATCAATCTCCATAATGTTACCAGAACTTGTTTTTTGGCAATTGAAGACTTTTAGATCAATTTTTGACCTTTATTCATTTTGGCGGATAATAGCAAATGAAAATGATTCATTTACTAATCACCAAGATTAAAGTAGGTACTTCCAAAGCCACTGCCTGGGTATGCTCTTTTATGCTGATGATAAGCATAGCGAGATTGTCCCTTGAAATAATGCAGAGCACGTATCGCAGCAAGGTTACATGCTGTACCCAACTGCCTATTGTAACCCAAAAACTCTCGGTACTTATTCTTGTAACGAATACACAAGAATACAGCACCAGGAATGCCAGGATGGGGGAACCAGCTCCATGTCCATCTTCGTGAACTACAAAATTGCTCGATTTCTGCTTGGGGACTTTCCAAAACGCACATCCGCCTGTACAACTGATGCATAGTAGCAGTTAACTCCTCCAAAGAGGCATTGTTCAGATAGCTCTGTACAGCGGACGGCAGTGGCTGAGGCATTTAATATACGGGTTTATTTTATTTAAAGTGTTTGTTGTTATGATCAATTTTATGCGGGGTTGCGCCCCTCCGCTTACCGAAGCGGACCATGGGCGCACTCGGAGAAGCGGAGCTTCTCCGAGTGCTCCCAGCTTTCTTAACTAAAATACTTGGCAAGCCCAATAAATGTTGCAAAACCAGTGAAAGTAGCACCACCAATAAAACTAAGAATTATAATGGCCATAGCGACTCCACCGGTGGTGGAATCTGGTAGGTTTAAGCGAGAAACCCAATAGGCTATTATCCATCCGCCTAGAATTGATGTTACTGCAGCGAATGGAAGAATTCCAATAAGAGCAAATGGATTAGATCCATAATGAATAACGCAAAAAGCAGATGTAGCAATTGTTCCTAAAGTGAGACATTTAGTGCATGTCATAGTAGTGTATTATAATTGTATTTGTTGTGAAGAATCAATTTATGTTTCAGACATTGTTATTGATTACAATACCAATGTTTTATATACGAATTAGTTTATCTGCGACCACTACAGGGTTGTCTTTCTTGAGGCGATCAAGGGCTTCGGCGCGGTAGTCATATGTACAATCGTGTTCAGGCCATTTGTGTCGTCCGCAAGTTAGAGCTCCACATTTGCATGTGAATGGCAAAAGTCCTAGTTGTTTGTTACATACCAAACAACGGTTCGTCTGCTTTGACTCGTTGATTGCGGTTGTTAATGATGGTGGCTGTTCAGATGCAGGCGTGCTACGGTTAAAGGTATACTGTTGAAGTGTATCTCCCATGATTCCTACTATATAGCAATATTAAAAAGAGCGCAGCTCTTTTTAAATCTAGCATGCTGACTACCTTTT
>SDBV01009555.1_pt1 | contig 12870 bp, 10 predicted proteins | sample 2277081 | NCBI WGS metagenome assembly SDBV01 (sample SAMN10402039, study PRJNA504765) | marine sediment metagenome | isolation source: marine sediment core GS10_PC15, 223 cmbsf | place: Arctic Ocean: Southern Knipovich Ridge | collected 2010
GACACTCACCTGCGGCCCCGGAGCGATAGCGGAGGGGCTGTCAGGTGTAGCGTGTTGTTCCTCTGCGGTTATTCCTATTCATCACCCGCGAAACCTCGGATCGTTCGCCTTGTTCCTTGCCGCTGTTCGCGAGCGTCTGCGCGATAACGAAGTTCATCGCGACGACCACCAGCGGACAGCGTGGTGATTGTAGTCCATCCGCCAGCGGTCCACAATGTATCTCGCTTCGGCCAAGCTGAACATCTCCGGCGTCATTCCCGAACCAGCTACGCTGTCGCTGCTAGGGCCAGCTCCGGGCGCCGAGGTTCATGCTGCCCGTCTCCGTGTAATGTCAGGCCCCTTGGGTGCCTGGCTATCGACGGCTGGACCGCAGCGGCACGAACCCGTCCGACAGCTTATCCATAACGGCCTGGGCCTGCGTTGCGTCAGAGTCGTAGCAGGTGACGATCACAACGTAGAAGCTGCGTCTTCCATCGCCGGCGGGCGCGGAGACCATCCGGCCGACCTCAATGAACGGTTCGCTGAACTTGGATTCGCCGGCCTTGCCCGCGGCTGTTGGAGAGGCCCGCAACGGTGTTCGCTTCTCGACGACAAACTGATAGCCTTCAATTTGGCCCATCTTAGCCGGGCCTTGGGAGAGGATCTTGATCTTGAACCCTTGTTGTTTAGAGGCATGGGCAATCGCACTTTCCCCGCAGGCCTTGGCGCTCATCGACTCGGGCACGTCAAGAGTAATCACTCGCACACCCGGGGACGCAACGCCGCCCAGCAGATAGTCCATCCGCCCCATGACCACGCCCATCTCATCGTGGCCGGAGGACCACCCGGCCGGCACGCGGAGGGCGTACTTGCCGTGGAGGTCACGCACGATTGTATCGGTCAGCTCCATGGGAGTATCGATCGGTCGGCTGATCTTCGTCAGCTCGGTACTGCGGGCCACTGCATTGATCACGCCGATCATTGAGTGCATCTGCTTACGGGCACTGGTAACTAGCAGCGCGTAGCCTATCCGAATCGGAGCCGCGTCGCCGGTTGCGTCAGGCCGCTCCACTTCGCGGATGAAGCACAGACCAAGGGACGCCGCCTTGATACCCCGGCTGGAGTATGTAAACAGCCGCCCCACGGCCGGCAGGTTGGCAATTGAGACGTCCCGCTCCTCGATAAGTGCCAGCTCACTGACGGCGGGGTTGGTTCTCCAGAATCTCATGGCGTAGTCCCATATACCCTCGGGCGTAACGCCCTCGCCCACCGGCTGTCCGGCCAGGACAATGGTCATTGCCTCTTCCTTCGAGCTGCTGGCGGCTTTGAGGATCTGTCTGGCTCTATCCAGTGGCGCTAGCTTAAACCCCTTCGGAAGAGACAGGCGAATTCCCGCACAAGGGTATTCGACGGCCTCGGCCATCTCCGGCAGCTCATCCAAACGGACTTGTTCGGCGCCGGCGATGCTTGCCAATAGAATCTCAGCGCCCTTCGTCAGGTGAGGTACATCGGCGGCTGCGACCAAAGTGCCCAGCACTTGCCTGGCCTGATCTTCCTTGCCCTGTCGCCATCGCAGGTACCCCAACACAAACTGCGCCTCAAAATCATCGGGATGGGCCTTTACGTGAGCTTCCAGCTTGCTGACGTGCTGGAGGTAGTCTTGCTGGTTGCCGTAGAAGCTGCGGGGGAACACCCGGACCATAGGCAGCTCCGGCACGATCTCGAGCACCTTGCACAGATGCTCGGCCGTCGTTGAGTAGGAGCCATCCGCCAGCGCGAACGACGTTCGGCCCAACGACAGGAGGCTCTCCGGCGAGTCGTCAGACAATCTCCGTGCCGTCTCGAAGTGGCCCAGGGCCCGGGCGTACTTGGCCTCGCTGAAGGCCCTCTCGCCTTCGATCATCTGCTGGCGGTGCTTGGCCGGTTCGGCCGGCACGAGTGAGGTTAGGACCTGCTTGGGTATCTGTCTGGGGGCTTTGGCCGCGGCGGGGGCAGCTGCGGCGTAGTACGCGCTGGCAGAGGCCGTCGAGGTTGACAGGTAGGCACCAATTGCGCCCGCCGGCGCCCGGGCCGGGACCCGGACCGTCGGAATGCGATACGACGGCGCTTGGTACAGGCGACGGGCCTGTGGCGTTGCGGGGCGAACCGCAAACTTCTGAGGCGCGGGGGCGCCCCTGTCCGGCCGAGAGACGGTCATGCTCTGCTGACGGTAGATCGACGAACCCAGGACGCCGCTTCCGTCGGCAGGCTTGTAGCCGACGTTCAGATCGCCAATGCCCGTGTAGTACTTGTTCAACGCATAGTTGTGCCTCGTCGACGGCCCCCAGCCAACCGCGAGGTTGCTACGTATCGTCCGTGCGTATCGTGACTGCGCGCCAGCCAAGGCCGCCAACAGCACCAACACCAGTAACATCATCACAAGAGCAGAACGTCGTCTTTTCATCTTGGCCACCTCTTGAGTTCGAGAGCTAAGACCAACAACCAACTAAAAGATTCTAGAATCACCTGCCTGTGACGCTCTGGAAGCCGCCTCATTCCAAGAACAAGGATATCCGCTATCAGCCAACTGATCTAAGGCATATTGTTGATAGGGGTTCAGAACCCCATATCCGGTTCAGGCAATACCTTTCCTTTGGCGTTACCACAGCAGGCGACGCTCGCGCAGCTATTCCGTCAGCGGGCGGCCTTGTCCAGCCATCCCAGACATCGAATTCGACCGATCACTTCGGCAAGAGGATCGTTATCTGGACTCTGGCGCCCCAGCCCTCGGGACCTTGCGGGTAACTGGCGGCCCAATACCGGAGGCCGCATCCGATCTGGACCGGTTGCTTGCCGATCTTGAGAAGCTTGCTCACAGTCAGGTTGATCGGGACAGACCACTCGTCAGTGTCCCAGTTGAAGGCGGACTCCGTGTTCAGGCCGAACGTCCAGGCATCCTTCGTCGTGTACGTAAGGAAGGGCTGGAGGACGGTGACATTAACGTCCTCTCGGCCATCCGCACCCGCGTAGGACCAGATGTGATTGGCCAGCGCTCCGAACGTCCATGGTCCCCTCTGCATCAGAACGACTCCGGTGGGACCTGCACCCCATTTCTCCCCACCCAGGAGCTCATCGGTCGCCGTGGGAAAGAGCAGGACCGGTCCGACACCCCATATCAGTCCCCCGGGACCAGGTTTGGCTGGCGACAGAAAGAAGCTCTGCACGATGTCGCCCAGACCGCACCGCTGTCCGAGACCCGGCAGCAGGTCGTCCTGGTGGAGCGTCACCGGCACGATCGTCCGGGAGATCAGGTTCCACTCTTCGCTCAGCGTGATCGGTATGACCGGTTGAATGTTCACAAACAGCTTCTGGCCCTCAGATTCAGGGCCATACCTGTGGTCGTAGTTGAACTGGAATGGGATGCTGATCAGCGAGGCGATGGGGTTGGCCAGTTTCTTGGCCAGGTCTTCTGCGCCGGCGCCCTTGCCGCTTTGCCCGTCCGCAGCAGCGCCGCCCAAGGTGCCGTCCGGGTCCTTCTGCTCGCCAGCCCGCGCCAACTCTCTGCCCATGACGAGCCAGTTCGGACCGTCCCCCACGGCCTCGGGCTTAGTTGCGACACTTTCAAGGGCAGGCTGTTCCGCCCTGATGCTGGCTGGCCACAACGCCAGGATCACCGTCAAGAACATCGCTGTCATTGCACTTGTTCGGCACATGTGTACTCCTATCGCAAGGAAGGTCAAGAGATTCGCATCTCCAACAAGGTCAAATCATCATCGAAGCGGATTCGGTCCGAGCGTCGCAGCAGTTCCTCTTCGATCGCGGCGAGCGTGACGTTCGAGTTCGGGTAACCCAGGCCTTTCAGGACTGCCACCAGGCCGTCAGAGTCAAGGTACCCGCCGCCGGGGAGGCTGATTTCGATAGCGCCATCGGTGAAGAAGAGCAGACAGTCGCCGCTTCGGACGTTCACGACAGTCTCCTCGTAGCCGGCTTCTTCCATCAGCCCAAGCGGCAGTCCGGAACAGTTAAGTTGTTCGTACTCGTTACCGTTGCGGATAAGAATGGGCGGCGGATTGCCAGCGCCCGCCATGCGCAGCTCCCCTCGGCTCAGATCCAGCACGCCGCAGAGCGCCGCTGCGAACGGCTCCTCTTCCTTTATCAGGTCGCAAAGGCTCCTGTTGACCGTCGCCGCAAACTCCCCGGGGGTCGTAATCAGCTGCCGGTTCGCCTCCCACAGGGAGCTGAGATACATGGTGTAGAGGGCTGCGGCTACCCCGTGGCCGGTGACGTCTGCGATCAGGAATCCATACCGGTCGGCGTCGAGCTGGGCCATGGCGTAATAGTCGCCACCGATGATGTCGTGAGGTACATAGTGGGTCGATATTCGGATGCGGCTGTCCGCCGGCACTTCCTTCCGCAAGGCCAGGGATTGTATCTTCTTCACGCGCCGCAGGTCGTGAAACTTGCCGGACAGATCGCGGAATGTCTCCACGCCGCCGATGACCTCGCCGGCCGAATCCCTGACGGGCGCGACGCTGATCTGCATCGGGATGCGGCGTCCGTCCCTGCCGCGGGCGAACAGAATCACCGGTGTGGTGCTGCCTTGCCCGGTCACCATGGCCCGGTACAGGGGACAGTGCTCCTCGCCGCAAAGCTGATGACCGTCTTTGTCGATGTGACAGAGAACGTCATCGGCGCATCGCTTCCCGAGCACGTCGCCCGCCTGCCAGCCGGTGATCTTCTCCGCAGATTTCCCCCAGTAGACGATCCGCCTGTCCCTGTCCGCCACGTAGAGACCATCGTTCAGCGAGTCCAGGACGGCTCGCGGATCGCAGTTTAGGATGTTGCTGTCCTGATTCATTCGCTTGCTGTTCCTTACTATCAGGGATTTGGCGCGCCGGAGAGTGGAGTGCCGGGCTCTCTTCGCATCACTTGACCTTCACGATGTCATCCGGCTTCCAGGTCTTGTCGAAAAAGGCCTGGGTCGGTGAGTACAAACGGAGGCCGGCGAGATAGCCTCTGCCCGGTACGGTCTTGATCCAGTTAGCATCCTTATCTTTGGGCGCATTGGGACCAAAATACATATCCACCGAACCGTCCTTATTCACGGTGATCTTCTGGTTGGAAGCGATGGAGGGGAATGGATCGCCGTTATTGAGCAGGCCTCGTGTATCCGCGTCATACAGCACCATCGACCAGTAGTTGGCGGCTGGTACGTTGGGTGGTATATGGAGATGGTAAGTGTTTTCACCCATCAGGAAGTCGCCGTCGGCATCGCGCGGGCCGATCAAATACTGCGCTCCCTTACCCGGCATGGCGATGACCATTGCCTTGCTGGTGGAATAGGCCTTTTGGAAGAAGAAGATCAACGCATCGAGATTAAGATAGGTATCCGCCTCGAAGACCGGGCTGCCGCCGACGAACACCTGCTCCCACATGCGGTCGGGGTAGATTTTGTTTTTCGGGTAGTAGTCATAACTGACGGTGGCGGCCATCTTGTAGCCGACTTGCCCAGCCTTATCGAGAATTGCCTTCATCTTTGCATCGGGCTTAAAGGGCTTTCCTTTTTCGATACCGATGCCGGCCAGCATGCCGCGCATGGCAAAATCTTCACGACTGACGGTTTCGTAGTTGATGAAGTCGGCCAGTCGCTGAAAGTACTCGAAGTCTCTCGGGAAGTCCCCGGGCACGAGGACGCCGGAGAGATTGGGAAAATTCATCTTCGGCGGGTTATCTGCTTTTGAGAGCGGATAGATCTTCGATCTTTCCAGCAGGGCCACGCCCTGATCGGTCTTGCCATCGACTAAGAAGGCCCGCAGAAAAACAAACACACCATGAGTAGGTGATTTAACGACATAATAACCGTCTGGAATAGTGCCCTCATAATTGGCAGGAACGATGAGATACTTGCCGCCTTTGCCCTTGTCGGGTCCAGCCGCGCCGATATCAGTGATCGGGCGATGCCACATGTCATCCAGCAGCCCCTGCAATTTGGGCGGCATATCCATCACCGTGGGGCCTTCTTTCTTCAGGTCCAGCCAGGCAAAGGCATAGATCACGTCCGGGTTGCCGGTGGTGTACTCCAAACGGTAGTCAATGCGATCCTTCGCGATCATCAGGGTATTCGAGTCGTCGTCAAACGCTTTCCTCTGCCCCTCGCGCATCGCGTACATGTTCATAGCCGGCAGCGACCAGAGATAGGTCTGCACAGCGCGCTGAAACGCCAGTTCGTCCTTCAGTATTTTTGCCGACTCTTCAGTTGGGTAGGCGCCGGGGAACGGCAACTTGGCAAGTTCGTCATAGTGGGTTGATTGTGCTTGCTCCGTCTTCGCACATCCCACGACCAGCAGGGCCAGCACCGCACAAAAAGAAATAATACATTTGATTGATTTCATTGTTCGCTCTTTTCTACTTGAGAAGTTCCTCCTCGCCGGGTGGCCACGGTCTTCAGGGCCGCCAGATTCTGCTTCATCGCCGAGGCGAAATCGCCGCCATCGGGCGTGCCGGCACAGGGCTCGAAGACAACGCTCCGGATACCCAGCGCAGCCAGCTTGGCTGTGATGTCAGATGACGGCTTGGCCTCCCAGATCATCCACTTCGCGGGATGCGAACGCAGGAGCGTGGTCAACTCCTGCCACATGGCATCAGACGGCATCTCGTTCGGCTCCCAATGGACGCTGCGGCCGTTCACTCGGTATCGACGCGCAAAGTACTGGTAGACAGGATGCGAGAACACCACCAGCACGCTCGGAGCCCTCTTCACGATCTCCTTGATTTCGGCGTCCAGGGTTTCCAGTTCCTTTGCCAGCTGCTCAAACTGTGTCTCGAATTGGCCTCTATGTTCGGGCCACCGCGTGGAGAACGCATCCCTGATCGCCCGCGCCTGCTCGACGGCCAGGGCCAGGTCCAGCCACGTTGTGAAGGCCGTTGCTGAGTGCTCGTGTTTTCCGTCGAGCCCGTGACTGTGCGTTGTCGCTTCCTCCTGGGCGATGAACTGGTCTTTGAAGCTCCTGGATGTATCCACCAGCCGTGACGTGGACAGGGACACGATCCTGAGCCAGGATTCGTAGGATGCGCCGTTGAGCACAACCAGATCCGCCGTCTGCAACGCCAGAACATCCTCCGGCGCCGGCTTCCAGAAGGCAGGATCCTCGCCTGCAGGCACCGGCAAACGGACGTTGATAAGTGGTGCTGAGATTCTCTCAGCAAAGTACTGCAGCGGGTAGTTCGATGCGTACACTAACGGCCTGCCGGGATCTCCTGACCGCCTGCCCGTCTCCGCTTTCTCTTCTCCGAGAGACGTGACCAGCAGGATCGCCAACGCGGCCAACAGGATGACCAACACGGTTACCCAATGCGACATCCTCATGGATCTCTCCTTGCCTTACGACCCAATGAAACGGACCAGCAGATCTCCGAAACGACTCACGCCAAGGGTCAGGGCTCCTGCAATCACAACGCCGCCGAACACCACGAGCAGGATCTCAGATGCAAGCATGCCCGTCAGCCGCCGCGATGAGCCCCCAATCTTGCGGATAGTCTCTATCTCGCGGCGCCGCAGGCGAATCGACAGCAGAAACACCAGCGCTGCCGTTATCAGGGTCGCCACGCCCACGCCAATGCTTCCGAGGATCACGTAGTTGCGCACGGAAAACATGGTCTCCAGTACCTCGCTCACCACATCGGAGGGGACGAGCATCTGGACGGCAGTGCCCTCTTTCTCGTATCGCCCCCGCAGAAGAATGCCGGATTTGCGGTCCGTCGGTACGGCTAGGACTGCGTCCACAGGAAAGCTGTCAGGATCACCATGGAAATGAAACGAGTCGATATTCTGCTGCGTAATTTCCGTATAGGAGAGGACCGTCGCATTGGCTACGACATTGCCCTCTTCTCGCTTGAGTACCCCTCTGTCGCCTTCCTGCGCCGCGTTCACGTTGTCGTGACCATGTGCCAGGCCGGAGATGATCCACGTTGTCTTGAGATCCACAAACACCGTTTCGTCATCGGCTGTGCCCGTTGGTTTCAGCACACCGACCACGGGCATCTTCAGGGGAAACGCACCTGCCACATCAAAGGCGCTGCCAGCCGATGAGAGCACATGCCCCCCCACGTCCACGCCCAAGACACGCGCTGCCTCAGCGCCCAGAACACACTCGCCCAGCAGACCGAACCACCGGCCTTCTGCAACTGCCAGACCGCGGAAGTCCGCGTAGTCCTTTGTGGTCCCGACAATCCGCTGTTTCCCAACTGTGTAACGCAACTGAAGCGGAATCCCGATGGCTAGGCCGGTTCTGTTGACCCGATGCACCTCCCTGAACTCGCTTGATGACAGATTCGGCGGCCTGAAGTAGAGAGCACTCAGCGTCAAATCTACGGCGCTCCCCTTGGCCCCGATCAACAATGGCGTGGATTCCGCCCGAGCCGTCAGCGTCTGCGCTCCCTGCTCGACCACCACGTGGAGCCCGGCGGGCAGAAAGAAGACTAGACTGATGGCCGAGACCAATAACACGGTCTTGCCCCAGTGGAAGCGGACATACCGCCACGCCATATAGAGAACGTCGTTCATATGGAAAACTCTCTCACGTCAACCATTCGATCAAACCGGCCGAGCAACTCACGATCATGGGTCACCACAACCAATGGCGCCTCTGTCTCATCAGAATAGCGCCAGAGAGTGTCCATGATGTGATCACGGTTGTCCGGGTCCAGATTGCCGGTCGGTTCGTCGCCAAGGAGGATTGCCGGCCTCGTCACCAATGCACGACAAACCGCGATGCGCTGTCGTTCGCCCTGCGACAAGTGACGCGGATACCGCCGCTGCTTGCCGTCCAGTCCGACCTCCTGTACCAGCGCTCTTGCACGCTCGCGCGCCTCGTTGTCCAGCATAAGCACAGGACTGATCCTGTAAGGAAGAAGTACGTTGTCGATCACATCGAGATACGCAAGCAGCTCAAACTCCTGGAACACCATGCCCATTCGCAGTGCCCGATAGTCCTGCCTGTCTTCGCGGTTGAGCGCGGAAACTTCCGTTCCATCCACTGCAATCCGGCCGGCCGATGGCACAAGTACCCCTGCGAGCAGGTGCAGCAGCGTGGTCTTGCCGCGGCCACTGGGCCCAATCACGGCCACTTTCTCGCCGGCCGCAACGCCCAGTTGCGGTACGTTGATACGGAAGCCGCCGACCTTGTAGCCAAAGGTTACGTTGTCGACTTCAATCATGACTTCTTCCACGACACGACTTCACGTTCCTCACTCAAGAGCTCGAGGTCGCCGATCTTCCAGCGATCGTTTTCCACCCGGATGGTCAGTGTGCCGGCGTATATGTTCTGACGATCGTGAATATGCTGCCAGTGCTTGACCCTTGCTGTCACGACCCACTTGCAGGGGTATGTGAAGGACCCGTCGTCCGAATCGAAAGCGATCGGGGCCTCAACTGAGATCACACTGACATCCTTCACCGTCACCTCTGCGCCTTTGCGGGTACCGGCCGTCAGTCGCCGGCGACTGTCCAGGTACACGCCCGGCACCAGGTCCTCTGAGAGATTGCGGGCGAGGCGATCAAAAGCGGCATCCTCGTCAGGCAGATTAAATGCCAGATAGGTATCAGTCAGCAACATGGCCATGATGGGGCGAGCCTCGGCCGCGGTTGGCGCCCGTGGTGTGTAGAAAGGATTGCGCACACGAACCCCGGCCGTAGAAACAGTGAACAGCGCCACCAACACGAGGCACCAATGTATAGGCATCGCTCTTTTTGCGATCGAGGGCTGGAATCGACGTTTGCGCGGCCACACTAGCAGGGCGGCAATCGCGAGGATTATCGTCAATACAGGTAGTCGGAACAAGCCCATGGTCGCCTCAACCGCAACTTCTCCCCCTATCCAGTCGCGGTACCCGGCAAACTGCCACAACACCGCCAGCAAGGCTGTGGCGAGGCCGAACAACCGTACCGCAGCGCCTCCCGGGGATCGCTGTGCAGCATGGTGGTGAGCCACCAGGAACAGGAAGACAAGCAACACGATCATTGCCGTGGCTTGAGCCACGGGGAGTGCAACACTCTCGCCCAGTACGCCACCGGCATGCGCACCGTGGTAGAGAGAAAACACCGCTACCGGAAGCAGAACCGCCCATCCAGGCAAGTGAACAGGCCAGACAAGCAATAGCCCAACGAGGGCAAGGGAACCATAGACCGCCAGAGTCGTTTGCGGCAGGGAAATGCCGCGCAGACCAAGCACCATCCCCATGATGGCCATGCATCCCGCCACGCCCGGAAGGAAGGAGCGAACAGGGGGCGACTGTGCGCCGCACCATGCCCCTAACGCAATCGCTACGAGCAAGGCCGCAAGGGGTACGGTCGGCGTCACGCCACCACCAAAGAAGGGCGCAGTACCTTGGTACAGTCCAATCGCAAATGCGGCGACACCTCCGAGGTAAGCAATCCAGAATCGGAGGCGTTCCCGGATGGTCTCATGAGAGCTGGCGACCACAGCACGAAGTTGGCCGGCGCACAGGATCACGAGGGCAAGCCCGGCCATGGTTCCCAGCGCCGAGAAGAGGAACGCCAGGTGCTGTTCGCTCCGAGGGAGCACCATCTCAACGGGTAACCCGTCGCCGCCATAGAGCACCCCCACGAGCGCCATGAAAGCGGCAGGCGTCCACCACCTTGCATGCGGCGCCGAGGCCCTTCCTCGCATTATGCGCAAGGCAGTCGCAAGCCCCATCACGGCGGTCAGCATCACAGGCAGGAACGAAGAGACGCCAATCCAGTTCACGCTCGTCAGCCATTGCCCGAGCGCCAACGCCATGGCAAAGGCGCCGGCCGAAGCGAACAGACCTGACAGACGCACGCCGAAAAAGACGCATAGCACGAGCAGTATGGCCAACTCCGGATGCCTCAGCACCTGTCTCACCGCCGTCCCCCCAACATCAACCGCCATGCTCCACATCGTCGGAGACGGAGGGACCAGGTAATACGCCCGGGTAGGGCGCAGCTGACCCACATACTTCCGGCCATCCAGCGTTTCAAGGGTCAGCTGGACGTCCAGTGATGTGCCAAGCAGGCCGTGGACGCCAATCGCCGTGCCGACCAGATCGTTGGGGTCACACGCCATCGCCCACGTGCGAACGACCTTCCTGCCATCTCCCTGCACCTCCGCGTCCCCATCAATCACACAGACATCAGGAAGTACGGGGCGAGCTTTCAGCACACGCCCTTGGATGATGGGTAGCGTGAGCTCAACGGTGAACCGGGAGGGGGATGTCTCCTTGAGCGTAAGCGTGGAAGGGTTCGTAAGATCGGCCAGGGCGCTGGTCCCGAACGCCAGGAGAAGAGCCACCGATGCTGCGATGCCCTTCATGGTGCGGGGCTCCCTCGGCCGTCATCCCCTTCTAGTAACGTGCCCACCCCCTCGCTGCAAACGACCTGGTAGCGCGGCAGGATTTCCGCATAGAACTGGTCCTCGGCCGCCTTGCGACCCTCGTACTGCATATCCCTCGCAATGCGATCCCTGACCTCGGTCCACTCCGGAATCCGCGATTCCTCGCGGCGGGTGATCTTCACGAGGTGCAAACCAAACCCCGATTCGACAGGTCCTTCCCATCGCTTGACTGCCAGCGACATGACGGCGTCCCGGAACGCAGTCCCGAACGTACGAGCAAGCTGCCCTTCCGACATGTCCTTCGCAACATTCGGCAACATGAGCATGTCTCCCAACTCGGCAAGCTCCTCCGGCCGGGGATCCTTTTCGCGCAACCTGGCGAGAAGCTCCGCCGCATCCGTCCCGATGTGCTCGCCATGCTTATCCGGGCTGAGATACACCTGCATCAGGTTGAACGAAGCCGGGATGCGGTAGCGTTCGGCACGCAATTCAAAATAGGCCTTCAGTTCCGCGTCGGTCGGTTCAGCGGCCTGGGCCTGCGCGGTACCCAGCATGGTGATCTTGCGCACCAGCGACATCTTGACCACCGGGTCGTTACGATCGAGTCCCCTCGCGAGCGCCTCGCGATAAAAGACCTCGTCGCGTACGTAGCGGTCGAACGCCTTGCGCAGTTCGATAACCGTCGGTCGGCGGCCCCAGGTACGTTCGAACTTCGCACGGACTTGTGCCACGTCGGCCCCCGTGAAGGCAACGCGTCGGGTATCCTTTGCATCGACAGGCGGCCCCTTTGCCAGCAGGATGCCTACTGCAAGAAGCACCCCGAAGCCAAGCAAGTGCGCCGCAGTGCGCCACGGGTGACGAGCCTTTTCCACCGCGGTATTCGACTGCTCATCTACCATCAGTATGTCCCTTGCGATCCTGGTTCACTACTGCGTATCCGGGCCGGCGATCGGCCCCTTCATTTCGAATCCTCAACCATCTGAATGGTCTTCTCTTCCGCCTCCTTGGCAACTTGAAGCAGCCCTGCATCCTGAGATAACGACGAAAGCGTTTGCACAGGCCGGATAAGACCGATCCAGGTTCTGCCCTTTTCCGTGTAGACCGATATACGACACGGCAACACCATGTTCAGTCGCATATCAGCCGCCAGTACTTTCGCCGCCTGTCCCGGATTGCAGACCTCGAACACCTTGCAATCCTCCTCGAAGGCAATGCCTTTACCGCGCAAGGTGGCCCCCAGGTCGTGGACATGCAGGACCCCGAAGCCGTGACGTGTAACCGCCGATTCAAGATCCGCCGCTGCCTTGTCAAACGATTTCTCAGTTTCAACAATACAATACATCACTTCACCTCCACTCGTGGTCCCGGCAAAGATAAGGGCTCCATCAGGAGCTTCCAGCGCCTGGTACTCATTCGCCCTGAAGCGTAAGTTGTCTTATCGTTTTCCGATTCTGCGTCCGTTATTTGCCTGGCGTATACCAGATCGGTGACGTATAGGCCCGCTCCTGCGTCGTCATCGGCACCTTGGGGTCCATCTTGA
>SDBV01009556.1_pt1 | contig 12868 bp, 20 predicted proteins | sample 2277081 | NCBI WGS metagenome assembly SDBV01 (sample SAMN10402039, study PRJNA504765) | marine sediment metagenome | isolation source: marine sediment core GS10_PC15, 223 cmbsf | place: Arctic Ocean: Southern Knipovich Ridge | collected 2010
TAAAACGTAAACGTTATAAGGAGAGTTTAATGGAACTAAAATGGCCTTTTGTTGAATGTGAAGCTTGCGGTTACAACCTGAGAGAAGCCACACCGAAGGCAAAAGAGAAGGCTAATGACCCGAGCAATGGGAAACCTATCTGGACTGACTTTTGCCCTGGGTGCGGACACGGCTATATTGTTGGCGACAGAGTTTTACCAACACCACCAGCAGAGGTATTAGCCGAAAGAGAGGCTGCTCCCGCCATGTCCTTTGTAGAGGAAATAAAACCTGAAGCTAAGGGTAAACTTGAACCTTCTGGTGTTCCCCCTGATAAGAGGGGAGCTGCATTAGCCAAGACCGAAGAAGTGACCGACCCAGAAGGGCTACTTAGTAAAGAGCCTGTGACCGAGGAACCCGAAGACAAGCCCGAAGCCGAGGCAATCAGACCGCCAGGGCAAGGCGAATACTTCTGCACCAAATGTGCAACTAACCATCGGGAAACCAGCAAGGTAGGAGCTAGGCACACTAAAAACAGGGAGGCGTGATATGCCTCTAGCAGTAGAAAATATACAAAAAGGTGATTCACTGGAATCCGTCCGGGCTAAGATAAGCCTTACCATAGAATATCTGATTAAGAACGAAGGCAAGACTCAGCAAGAGGCTGCCGGTCAAGCCTATGGTATGGCTGCTGACAGGTGGGGGCGGAAAATACCGAGAGGTAACTAAACATCGGAGGTTTACTATGAAAGTATCAGCATGGAAGACAGCCACAATAAACAAAAGTGGCCGGGCCGAAGAGTTCACAGGGGATGATGTCGACCAGTATTCAGACCTCATTGATCTGGGTGAGAACTACGAGTTTCTTACTGTCAGGATGGAGTCTGCAATTCAAAGTGCTACTATCACTCCCCATGTCCAGGAAGGAGCCGGCATAGCCGAAGTGCCTGTGCCTGTCCACGTTCTTGATGATGATGCTACTGGTTCTTTCGCTCATGCTACCAGTGCTGCCGTTACGCAGATATCGGTTACCTTCCGTATTGGTGGCTACCAGTTTGTCAGGATAAAAGCATCGGAAAACCAGTCCGCAGGCGAGACATTCAAATGCCGAGGCTTCAACAGAGAACCGCTATATTAAGGAGCTGAAATATGGCCAGATTAAAGTCAGACATAAGGGCTTCTGTCCGCGATATTCTCCGTGACGAGTTCGTGGAAGGCGTTGACCTTGAGTGGGAGGAAGACGAACTCGATAGACTTATCCGGCTGACGCTTGATGAAATGGAACAGAAGATGCCCTACGAGGTAAAGGTTACTGCTTATGATGCTCTCAGCACAGTAGCTACGGAGTTATCTGCAACGGCAACAAACCTGGTAGTAACTTCCGATGATGACTTTCCGACTACTTACCCATTCTATATCACGATTGATAATGAGGTTCTGTCTGTAACTGCGCTTGCATCTGCGGATAACTTCACTGTGTCCCGGGCTCAATTAGGAACTGCTGCTGCTATTCATACTGTTCTTAAAGATGTCGGGCTTACGATTGTTACGGCCTCCGACTCGAAGGAAATTGACATCAGTAATATCAGCGACCTAATCCGAGTTCGGAACTATAATGGGGTGGAATATCTTACTGGCCAGAACCCGAAGCGGTTTAGAAACTGGACGAGGTTTGCCGATGTGCTGACTATGGTTATTAACATTCTTCCTTCTTCCGGGGAAGCTGTGCATCTTTACTGCCTCAAGAAACATACACTCACCGATAAAACTTCAACGCTTTACTCTACGCATGAGACAGTATTGATTAAGGGCGTAACTGCTCGGGCAGCCAGGAATAAAGGACGTGAACAAATCAATGCCCTGAATGTGGGTGGCGTTAATGTCGGTCCCCGCATGATTAGCGTGGGTGAGCTATGGAAGGGTGAATATGAAGCAGCACTCAAGCACCATGCGATAAAGGACGCCGAGGAAACTCTGCCTAGAGATTAGGGGGCTTTTATGGCTACTACTTTTTTAGTTGCAAAGAATAGAGCATACAGCAAACTGGCTGCTGCTATAACGGCGGGGGCAACTACGCTTACTGTTACGGCTGGCGATGGGGCAAACTTCCCTTCTACATATCCCTTTCACCTGACTATTGATGATGAAATAGTTTCCTGCACAGCTCGTTCTACTGACAGCCTCACTATCGTTAGAGCTCAGCAAGGCACGTCTGGTGTTGCCCATGCCAATAAATCTTATGTTTCCCTGAATATAACGGCGAAGTCTATAACTGACCTGAACACGGCAGTCAATACCCTTGAGTCGTATGATGTACTCACTACTAGGGGCGACATAATTTACCGCGCTGCCTCTGCCCCTGCTCGGCTGGCGAAGGGCGCTGATAATACGATAATGGCTATGGGTGCCAATGACCCCGAGTGGAAGACGCCGGCTGCCATCATGGGCGACCTCAGTGGCCAGGCGGCGGCAGCGTTCGACTTCAATGCCCAAGATGTCAAGAACATCGCCGTCCTTCAGGTCAACGGAGCAACGGCGGCAGCGTATAGCCGGATAGGCGCTACGGGCACCACCCACTCTCTGACTTCCCCGAATGACTTGCTGGTTAGCGGGAAACTGGAAGTGGATGGAGCCGCCTTCTTTGATGGCGCTGTCGACATCACCGGCTTGCAGTCTTCCGGGGCCATTACCATCAAGCCTTCCGGCGATACCGACGACTACTTCACCTTCGCCACCGTCTCGGACGTGCCCAGCCTCTACGGCACCGGGTCGTATCTGAGGATAGGTGACGCTGTAACTTCAACCTATGGTCTTTCTTTTGAAGACGACTTGATGGTATCTGGAAAGTTAGAGGTTAAGTCAGTTGCATACTTTAATGGAGTGGCGGAATTCCACAATGGCGATCCTAACGATTACCTTCTAATAACGACCACATCTAACATTCCAACTATCTACGGAACAGGTGCTTATGTTCGAATAGGCGACGCTGGCACGACTGCCCACTCTCTTGTCAGTGAAGACGACCTTATGATTACAGGGAAGCTGGAGGTGGGCGGGTTAGCCTTTTTGGATAGTGATGTCCAAATAGCTGATACCAAAGCCATAAACACAGGCGTTGCTGACGATGATTACTTCAGCATGGGAGCTGTAGATAATGACACCAATACCATCACTGAGTTGCTAAGGTTCACAGGGGGTACTCCTGACCCTTGGTTAGGGGTTTGGGCTAAGAGGATAAGGTATTTTAGACCTGACATATCATGGTCGGCAAATCAGAAAACTGCTTTCAATTGCCTTGATAATCAATACGGTCTTATGCAAGCGAACTCGTCTATTGACGGTGGAATTTTACTCTGGGGTTATAATAAGCAAACGGCTGTCAACGCTCGAGCCTTTCTCCTATATGGATATGTGGAGAATGAACCGACTGGCATTCTGGGTGCTATTGCTTTCAATATTTATAAACATGATGGAGCAGGGGCTTTAACCGCAATAGCTGACGGTTCAAAACTACTAGCTGTTGGTAATAATCTTGTGGCTAAACTCATCCTTTATGGTGATGGCGACTTGCATATTGTAGGCGTTCTCTCCACAGTGGGAGCAACTCCTCAAGCGTATAGTCGCTTTGGCGATGCTGCTACTACCCAACACTCTCTTGTCAGTGAAGACGACCTTATGGTTACAGGGAAGCTGGAGGTGGGCGGGTTAGCCTTTTTTGATAGTGATGTCCAAATAGCTGATACAAAAGGGATTTTCACAGGAGAGGCAGCCTCAGATTACCTTATTATGTCAGCCTACAACACCAACGATTCAGCTAGAATAGAGGCACTCAGGATTACTAATTCTGCAGTAGCTTCAGGACTTGCCATCCTTGAAATAACTGCCGACTTTTACTTGGTAGAGAAGGCTGCTGCTGGTCCTGATATAGTAGGGCGTGGTCAATGGTGGGTCAAGAACAATACCCCTAATGAGCCGTGGTTCACTGGTGACGATGGCGTAGATCTTCCACTTCTCGGTAAGGTTTATCCCCTGGCCAATACCTACATTAGCGGCTCAGGCACAGCTGGTGCAGACAACACAGCCCAGACTGTGATTACAGCAGTTATTCCAGCCAATACCATCACACAACTAGGTGACAGGCTTAGAGTCAGGGTCTACTTCCGAGGCGATACTGGTGGAGCCGTCACCATGACCTGCACAGTCAATGGAGTCACTATAGCCTCACAGGCTGATGGTGGTGGCACAACTTGGTTTATGACGGAAACTTGGCTTCACTACATTGATAGCACCCATGCGAATATTGCTGAGACTGGAGCCGGGGCTGAGTTGGCTTCTGGTACTGCGAACTCTGCTGGCTTTGACTGGACTTCCGCTCAGGATGTAGACTGTGACCAAAACCAGGTTTCTGGTAATCACATCGTAGTCTACGCGATATTTCTTGATGTGTATCCAAAGGGACTAATATAAAGGAGGTAGTTATGGCGAAGAAAATCACTAACCCTATTTCATGTGTAGTAACGGAAGTGGATGGCGAGCACCGAGTCAGGGCAGACTACGGAGTATCTTGTGACGATGGTATCAAAGAGCGTAGGAGTATAGAGATTACCCTGCTTCCTACTACTCTCGCCGATATCCATGAAGAGCTTGTCGCGGCCATCAATGCCCATGAAGGCACAACAGGCGACCCAGAACCGGAGCAACCAGAGCCAGAACCCGAACCGGAAGAATAAGGTAACAAAATAAAAACAGGAGAGTGTAATGGCGAAGCAGTACCACTATCAGAACAAAGGTATCTTATCAAGGAACAAGAAAGACTTAATCAGGATTCCCATTAGCCAGGCAGGGGAAATATCAACGGAAACCCGGTATGTCTTCTTAGCAATTCTCAATGTCGTAGAGTTAAAGACAATGGATGACTCAATTCAGGGAGGTAGATTAGCCGATTCCATTGACGAAGCTGAAGATAAGGATGAGATTGTCATCGGCGAAGGTGTCTATGACTGGCTGAAGAAGAAGCTAGAGGTGGTTGACAGGGAAGGTTTCCAGATCTTACCAAGAATATTCCGGGTTAATGGGAGTATAGTAAATGATTTCATCAAAGAAGGATTTGAAAAGCCACACCAATCAGGCGGAAAGAAGAAAAGCGAAAGCGAAACGGATGTTCCGGAGGCAGAAGAGTCAGCAGGGTCACAATCTAAAAAGGAATAAGAGAGAAGCGAGGTTGCACTAATGCCCAGGGGTAAATGCGAGAAGTGCGGAGAAATTAGAGAATTACAGCGCAATCACTTAGATGGCAATAGCAACAATAACTCCCCGGGTAATGTCGAGATGTGGTGTGCTGATTGCCACATGAAATACCATCAATATCCGAAAGGACAAAATCAGGGAACTCCGCTCAGGGGTAATTAAATGCCTGAATAGAGTAACTTTTTTGGAGACTGATAATACTGTCCTTTGAAAACAATTAGAGGAGACTATAAACAATGCCTTTATTTGACCAGATGTATTACGACCAGAAGTGGAGTGTGTGGGATACCTGGAACTCTTTCGGTCGGAACGTAAGGGCTTACGCCATCACCGCAGCTTACAAGCTCAGCAGGGTTGTCTCTACGCAGAACCGCAGGAGCAATGTCATCACCACTCAGAATCGTCGTGGAACTGTCAAGACCGCAGGAGGGTAGCTATGGCTATTTTGGTTCAGACTGAGTTTATTAGGAAGGGAACTGTCCGTATAATCTGCTACGTCTACGATGATGATGAGGCTCTTGTCGATGCCACCAGTGTTGCGGTTAGTATTGTAGATCCCGATGGCACTGTTGTAGTCGATGAACAAGCTATGAACAAGACAGCTACTGGCACTTACGAATACTTTTATACGACTACGACTGGTGTTGACGAAGGCGACTATCAGGTTGAGTGCGATATACTTGATGGCTCTTACCACACCTTCGCTCATGGTCACTTCAATATGGTCGCAGGAATTAACGAATGATAGCATTATCGCCATCACTTCTCCGAGGGCAACGGGCCAGAACTATACTTGGTAAGCATCTGCTTATCCGATGCGTTCTTACTTATGGGGCGACAACCAAAACATATACCACGACCAGGATTAAGCAACTATCCCGCATGGAGCAGATATTCAGCCACAAGTCTCAGGTTTTGCTTGATGATACTGATAAAGTGTTGCATGGACTAGACTTGGAAGGCTATAAGGCTGTCATCAGTCGTGGCTTGATAACCAAGGCTGGCGAGGAATGGGTAGACCTACCCCCCCTTTGGGTAGTAGGCCAGGACAGGGATTCCTACCGGACTCACCTAGAATGTAATCTCTCTCTTGAGGGAATCTTTGACCGAATGGGGAAACATAAGGCTGAATCTACTTATACCCAAGAGAGCGATGATTCTAATACAGTCCAGACTTTACTCACCGCGATAGCGGAGGCTACGCTTGCACCTTTCACCAACTATCCAGCCTATACGATTACCATTGATAGCGCAGATGACTTGATTAACACCTTTATCCCTGCCGATGGTTTCAGGGTAGGGCTGAATGAAACCAGACTAGCTAAGTGGAAGGAGTTAATGAGATACACGGATTGTGTATCCAGGATAGAGAGTGATGGAATTCATATCCGGGTTCCTGTAACTTCAGGCACTACTTATGACAACGAATTTTCCTTAGTTCAGGGCAGGGATTATCACAACTTCTTCAGTAAGCGGTTCAGAAGAAGGATAGTTTCCCCCAACTATATTACCTTTAAGAGTCATCCTTCTTATGGCGATGGCTACACTGGCTTTGCGAAAGATGCCAGCGCTGACCTAACCAGTATGCTTGAGCGAGAAACTCACTTTGTCCGAGCTACCAGCAATGCCCAATGCACTAACTTGGCTACTGCACTACTTTCTAAGTATCAGATGGCAGCCGAGAAGGGTGCCGGCGTCCTTCCCTTTGTTCACTTCGGTCAAGAACTATACGACTATGTGAACTTCGTTGATGCTCGAGCAGGTGATAACAGGGCTGGGAATGTAGGGTCTATCAATGAGTTTTATAGGCCAGGTCAATTCAATATGAGCCTTGGCTTTGGTCGTGTTCCTCTCGGTGTAGCAGCCTTGCAGGGATTGGCTACTGAGACAGGGCTTACACCAGAGAATCTGATACCTCTTATCGATGCCCTTTATTCTTGGGTTGAGCAGATACTAGACTCTCTGGGTGATAAGGCAGACAGTGACGCGGTGAATGATGCCCTACTGGCTCTCTATGAGGATGCCTACTTCCGGAAACTGACTGTTACCGAGAGATTGAGAATACCCTATGGCCCTAACAAATACGGATAGGTAATGAATGGGAGCTTTAACCGTTTTTTCAACATCTAGCGATGGGCACCTAATGGCTGTAGATTTGGGCGGAGATTATGATGCCGCCCATGATTCGGCTACGGCCAATGGCGAGTTATCTGTAGATGGACAAACCTTCTTTGTAGGTCAAACCCTAACAGGTGGGGATAACTACCGTATTTACCGCGCAGGATTATTCTTTGATACTTCAGCCTTGCCTGATGGCGCAATTATCCTTTCTGCTGTTCTATCATTGTATGGGAATGGAGATTTTTCAAGCACAGATTTTGATATTACTGTTGTTTCAGGAGCGGACCTTGATGACCCAATGGTTGTAGAAGACTATGGCGATTTGCTCGATGATATAATCTCAATGGGTACTTTTGATACAACCCCAGGTTTTAGCACTTCTGCCTACAATGATATAGTTCTAAATGCTATTGGGCTTGCAGCTATCTCAAAGACTGGCACCACAAAGTTTGCTTTGAGAAGTTCAATAGATATAGGTGATACTCCTCCAACTATTGATGAATTCGTATCAATTTGGGCAAATGAAAAAGGTTCTGGATTCCAACCCAAACTTGTTATTACATATGTAACTACGGCGGATTTATCTACTCTTTGGCAAGAAGGAACTAAAATTCATATCATTGATGAGAATGGGGCTGAGCAATCTTGGGAAGGCACATTCATAGCTCATCATGTATCGCCTCAGCCTAAACCGCACCTCTGGTTTCAGGAGTTTCTGACCTCCTTCTTGCTTTACATCGATGAGGCCAATGTAGACCGGCGCAGGCTTGATGGCACAGCAACCGGTGTCACTGGACAGCCAAAAGGAACTCTTTGGGTTGAAGGTGCTAATCTTAATGGAATTGATGTAGATGGAGAAGAGCAATATATCTAAAGGAGACTCGCTATGACTAACGGCAAGAGGATTCTGAACGAACTGGAATTCGAGCAACACATTAAGAAGCTGAAGAACAGGGAATTGTTAGAGTTCGTAGCCAGGCAGCAATATGATACGTCTCTTATCTGTCCGGTCCATACCGACAAGATTAAGAAGCTTGAGAATAGAAATAAGAAGGTGTTTGCCTCTACCGGGGGAGCCGGGGCTATAGTTGGTGGCTTTATAATGGGAGCTATAGACTACTTCCTTCGCCGAGGATAGCAATTATAGCTCTTACCAGAAGTCCCAGGATTGATTTTCAGGGCTTTAATGGCTATATAAACAGAGAATTGGATATACTGCCTACTTAATCGTAGGCGGTTTTCTTTATTTAGGGGTTGTAGCATTTCACTAAAAATAGTAGCATTAGGGTATTGACATAGTGGAGCAAGTGTGCTACAGTAGGAGCACGATGAATATATTTGAGGAAGTCAAGAAGATACAGGTTGCCCAGGGACTAACTGATACCAAGATGGCGGAGCTGCTAGGTTATAAGCAGCGTGAGAATTGGAGCCGGATTAAGGGGGGGAGAGCCCCAGACAATGAGGTATTCCGAATGAGAGCTCTTCGGGCTTTCCCGGAGCTCCATACTGTCCCTACCGAGAACGCACAGGATAGCAAACCGAGGGGCTTGAAGTCTTTCCTTGATAAGATAGCCCTGCGAGTTAAGAAGTTCGTCTAAATTAGAGGGGTTAAACGATGCCGAACCAATTTGTATGTAAGTTTTGCGGTATGATTACCGACAATCCTACTATCACTCCTGCCCCTTACCTTTTATATGGTAAGCCTTTATTGCCGACTACCCACTATTGTATTGAGTGTCCGATATGCTTAAAGGGAACATTCTTTGAGCGGCTTGAGCCATTCCCTACTGATAAAAGTGAATAGCTTGCTGGTGTTCGCCTACCAGGCTTGTTATTTGAAAGCGGTGCAATAGTTACACCGGCCAGTAAGACTAAATAAAAAGAAAGGGGGTAAATATGCCGAATCCTAAAGACTTCACCAATTCTGCCGTCAAACTCTGCAACCCGCCAGAGATAGGTGAGAAGCTAATTATTCTTAGCGAAGTGCAAGCACAAGTAAAGGTTCTTGAGGAAAGTCTCAAAGAGAATAAAGCTTATAAATTGCTCAAGGCGATGGAGCTACAGGTTGCAGATACAATCGAAGCAATAAAAGGTATGGTGGATGCTAGGGGTAGTTACCAGGACACCGAGAGCGAGAGATACGCCGTCAAGTATACCCGGAAGACCGCAGTTTATGGCAACCTTCCATCCTTCAAGAAGAACTTCCCGAAGTTCGTGGAGCTGTGCATTAAGGAAACCATAGATGTTCAGGCACTCAAGGGCCAGGTCAAGGGCAAGCTGATTACCGAGGAAGAGCTTGAGAAGTATAAGGTTCTCAAGTATGAAACCGGTTATGCTTTCTATGTGAGGTAAAGTGAAATACTCTCAGAAATTAAGGTTAGGTGCATACATACTGACAGTGAAAGCCTCTGCCATAGCAATAGACAGGCTAATTAGGGGTTGTTTTGTCTGTGGGCTACTCCCTGAAGATAGGGTAAAAGACGCCTGGCATGGTTGCCCTAGTTGTGGGAGTCGACATAAGTGATGCACTATTATCCAGAGGACCAGAGCGAAGAGAACCTTGAGAAGATACGCCGGAGTAATGTCTGTGCCGAGTGTGGGAGAAGGCTAGCTGTCTTCTTTATAATCGGAGACAAGCGTAGATATATAGCCTGCTCCGGTCAGGTGCATGAAGGCATAGCAAGAGAATACAAACAACCAAGAGAAGACTATCAATCAAATATAAGGAGGGAAATGAAATTGGAAGACGAACATGGACGCGAAACAGCAGTAGCACTAAGGGATATTCCCAAGCAGGGGCAACTTACTCAGCCACAGGCTACGTCTGTCCTGAATCTCATCTACCCGGACGCTACGACGATTGAGATTGAACGCTGTGCTATATTCTGCCGAGACTTCGGGCTTCATCCACTGGCTAATGAGGTCTACCTGATACCATTCAAGGGAAAGAATGTAATGGTAGTCGGTATAGCAGCTAACCGGAAGATGGCTCACGCCTTGAAGGGAGACTTCTCTTTCCTCGATGACACGCCCAGGGCTGCCAGTGAGGAAGAGATAGTCAAGCAGTATGGCAAGGATAGCGAAGAGGCGGAGGATAACATCATATCAGTTACTAAGCTTGAGGGGATAGGTGGGAATAAAGCTATTGGCTTCGGTTTATGGCCCAAATCTGATAAGCCTTATGGCATGGACAAGGGAAACTCGAAACGGAATATGGCTAATATCCACAGTGAGCGGCAGGGAATAGACAGGTTGCCAGGTAAGGCTATACCTCAGTATGAGGTAGTTGATACAGCCTATGTCGAGGGCATCGGTGATGTAGATAAAAAGACCGGAGAGATAAAGAAACAGGCTATTGAGGGTGAGTTCAGGGAAGTTGAAGAAGAGCCGACCGAACCCGAGGTAGAACAGCCAGCCACTAAAAGTATTCTTGACTTGGAATGGCTGAAGGAAACCCTTACGGAGTTGCAGAAGAAGGGAATCAAGGCTTATTCTGATGAGTCTATGCTGGATTACATGAAGAAAATCTACAAGCTTGAAGGCAAGACTATAGAGGAAGTAGCCTCTAAGCTGGGCAAGGGCGAGGCTGCACATCTGGCCAAAGTGCTCCAGGACGCCTTAGATAAGGCGTAGTTTATCCCCTGACGAACTGAGCAGGGGGGTGTCTGGATAATCGGTGTTCATTCCAGTAGGATAACCGAGCCCCCCTGCCCTGTGGTGAGAGGTTAAGCGAATGAATGTAGATAAAGATCCTAGTGGCGCTGTGTTTACGGAGGATCGTCGACACCGCTTATACTTGTGGCGCCGGTGGAGCAAAGAGGGCCGTTGGATCATGTTCATAGGACTTAACCCCTCTTCTGCTGCTGAAAGACGTAACGACCCGACGATAAGCAGGGAGATAGCCTTTGCTGATAGATGGGGTTATGGCGGTATGTTTAAGTTTAATGCCTATACCTTTGTGGCTACAGACCCGACCAAGTTAGATTCAAGGTCTATAGCCATGGGTGCTGACTTAGCAATGAGGGTAGCAAGGACAATGTGCGATATGGCTGTGGTATGTTGGGGTGACTTGATTATAAAAGTGCCAAATTATGAGCATAGAATAGAGTGGATAAAGGAACGTCTTTCGCCCCTTCATTGTTTGGGTATTACTCAGAAAGGCAACCCTCGACACCCCCTATATTTACGTTCAGATACGGAATTAGAGAATTATATATTATGAGGATACTATCATTTAGCAAGAAGTGGCCGAAGCTCAATAATCCAATCCTGTTTACCACTTTCAGATATGAGCGACGCGATACTGACTGGCAAGTCGAAGAGGTCGTCTTAGTAGTCTATAAGACGCGGACTCCGGAGCGGGAAGAACTCGGCATCGCTCGGATTATCCGGAAGGACCTCAAAGACCTTGACAAGCGATATCTAAAATGGCCCATCGATACCCCAGGCGGTAACTTAACGCGAGAAGAGGCCGTCGCTGATGGATTCCCTGGCTTTATGGGCGGTGGCGACATCGATGCTATGCGCCAATTCCTCAGGGAACCGGGTAGGGGTAGCCTTATCAACAAACTAACTATATATTGGATTGAGAGATTGAATGGCTAGGCCGAAGAAACAGACAGTCGATTACTTCCCTCACTTCTGCAATGGCAGCAGGTCCCTTGCCATATTGCAAAACAAGCATGGGAATGACGGCTTTGCTTTTTGGTTTAAGATATTACAGCTTCTCGGGAAGTCCGAGGGGCATTTTTATGGTTACAGTAATACTGATGACTGGTTGTTTCTGATAACGGAAACCCATGTGTCAGAGTCAATGGCTACACAGATACTTGAAACCCTGGCTGAAGTAGGCAGTATAGATAAGGAACTATGGGCCAAGAAGATTATATGGTCACAGCACTTCGTTGATAATGTTGCCGACGTATACACACGCCGGAAGGTCGGCCTGCCTAGACGACCGGGTTCTCCTTTACCTAAGAAAGTAACACCTGTAACTGACGACCTCAAGGTTCCCGGGATGATTAAGTATTATGAGGATGAGCTCGGGCGAACTCTAACTCCTACCGACCTTGAGAAGCTAAAGGACTTTGCTGATACCTACCCTGATGGATGGTTTGAGAAGGCTGTTAATGAGGCTAAGGAGAAAAAGCCTCGAGCCCCAATGAAATATATTGAGCAAATACTGGTGACCTGGCAGGAGCAAGAACAACCTGCCGAGACTAGCGCTAACAACCAGGGGATTGAGAATATCTAATGGTAGAGACTAGAAAATGCCTACGCTGTGGGAAGGGATACGTACCGAAGTATCTTGAACTTCTTAACACCAAGATACTTCGGGGAGCTGGTAATTGTCCTGAGTGCAGCCAAGTAATAGTAGCAGAAGCAGAGGCTAAAGAGAAAGCTTTAGAGTCACAAAGGATTGCGGATGTCAAGGGCTACAGTCTTGGGATAAGCGGTATCCGCCCTAAGTATATGGATGTAAGCTTTAAGACCTGTGGGGAGGTCTGGCCGGATATGGCCC
>SDBV01009557.1_pt1 | contig 12866 bp, 14 predicted proteins | sample 2277081 | NCBI WGS metagenome assembly SDBV01 (sample SAMN10402039, study PRJNA504765) | marine sediment metagenome | isolation source: marine sediment core GS10_PC15, 223 cmbsf | place: Arctic Ocean: Southern Knipovich Ridge | collected 2010
GCCTCCAATAATGAGGACGGGCAAACCCTTCATTCGGGAACAGTAGAAATTCATGTTGGAAAAAGCGCAAATTTAAAATTTATTGAAATTCAATCTTGGGGGAACCAAGTTTGGAATTTTACCCATGAGCGGGCTGTAGTTGAACGTGACGCAAATCTTGATTGGGTCGTTGGAGCGATGGGAAGCCATCTCACAAAGAAATTTTCTGAAATAAATCTTGTGGGGCGAGGTGCCTCAGGCCAGTTGGCTGGATTTTATTTTACAGATGGAGAGCAGCATCTAGACCATGACACCCAACAGAATCATCTTGCTCCTAATACAACCAGCGATTTATTATTTAAGGGAGCTTTGAAAGACCAAAGTCGATCAGTTTGGCAGGGGATGATCTATGTGGCTCCTGGGGCACAGAAAACTGATGGTTATCAGTCAAATCCTAATCTTGTTTTGAGCAAAGAAGCCAGGGCAGATTCGATACCTGGACTGGAAATCTTAGCTGATGATGTTCGCTGTACCCACGGCACAACTGTTGGTAAGATAGACCCCAATGAGGTTTTCTATTTGAATAGTCGTGGTATTCCTAATGAGGATGCTGAGCGATTAATTGTTGAGGGTTTCTTTGACCCAATTATCAGTAAGATTCCATTTGAGATAGTTCGAGAGCGAATGAAGCAAGTGGTTATTGACAAACTGAAGTAAATATTTGTACAATGGATAGAAGCTGCCAGAATAGATAAGGCAAAAATAATAGGAGATAAAAATTGGCTAATTTGAGTTTTACGTCTGCACCTGACCGTGAAAACGACTATAAGGTCGGAGACATTGTTGAAGTGAATAGTGATCATGATAATGAGGAGGGCGAGCGTGTAAAGGGTTGGCACCAGGGAATTGTCGTTCAGGTTGACCCAAAAATCGTCGCTGTACAGTTTGAGGAAAATGTATACCTAACTGATGGTTGGATGGTACCTGATCATGTCCTCTGGTATCCTAGTAAGTCACCTAACATTCGTTTCGTTCGGAAGAAAAAGAAAAGGCCTCGAAATTCCTAGAATTTAGAAATTTGAAAATAATATGACTGAATCAACCAACCTCAAAAAACTTGATGTGGTTAGAATTCGGGCAGAATTTCCAGTATTGAATATAGAAGTTCACCCAGGCTTTCCACTTATTTATTTGGACTCTGCTGCAACAAGTCAAAAGCCAATTCAGGTTATTGACGCCATGAATGATTATTATCGCATGACCAACGCGAATATTCATCGCGGGATTCATGCCTTGGCTGAATCTGCCACAGAAGCCTATGAGGGAGCTAGAGAAAAAGTAGCCAAATTCATTGGTGCGGGAAAATCCCGCGAGATTATTTTCACTCGGAATACAACCGAATCAATAAACCTCGTCGCTTATTCTTGGGGCCGGGCAAATCTTTCTGAAGGGGATGTTGTAATTCTTACTGAAATGGAGCATCACTCGAATCTAGTTCCTTGGCATATTCTCCTAGAGGAACGGGGCATTCAGCTTGAATTTATCCCAGTAACAAAAGATGGCTTGTTGGATGTAAGCGAGTTTCGAAAATTACTCGAATTGAAACCAAAGCTGGTTTCTTTTACGCACATGTCTAATGTCCTTGGCACCAAAAACCCTGCTAAAGAGATTATTGCTTTGGCTCATCAAGCAGGAGCAATCACACTGGTTGATGGCGCTCAAGCTGTACCCCATTTTCAGGTGGATGTCCAAGATTTGGATGCTGATTTTTATGCATTTTCAAGTCATAAAATGTGCGGCCCGACAGGAATTGGTGTTCTCTTTGGTAAAGAATCCTTGTTAGAAGCAATGCCGCCATTCCTGGGTGGTGGGGATATGATAAAGCGAGTCAATCTTCGTTCTTTTACTCCAAATGAATTGCCCCATAAATTTGAAGCGGGAACACCTGCGATAGCTGAGGTGATTGGATTGGGCGCGGCTGTGGATTATCTGAGTGCTATTGGGATGGATGCAATTGCGACCCATGAACATGAATTGACTGAATATGCACTCGAAAGACTCGAAGAAGTTCCGGGTGTTTGGGTATTTGGCCCTTCAGCGGATAAAAAGGGGGGAGTGGCTGCCTTCACATTTGAGGGAGTTCATCCTCATGACGTTTCCCAAATTGTTGACCGGGATGGGATAGCAGTCCGGGCTGGGCATCATTGTGCTATGCCATTGCATGAAAAATATGATATTCCTGCTACTACGAGAGCTAGTTTTTATCTGTATAATACAAAAGAGGAAATTGACCATCTGATCGAATCGCTTTATAAAGTAAAAGAGATATTTGATTAATTGCGCATAGACATAATTTGTTATGGATGATCTTTACAGAGAGCAAATCATAGACCGTTATAAAAATCCACATTACCGGGGAGAATTGGATCCACATGATATTAGTTATGAAGATGACAATCCTCTTTGTGGGGACAAAATCAGAATAGAAATCCGATTAGATGAAAACGATAAAATTACCGATGCTGTTTTTAGCGGTCAAGGGTGTTCAATTTCCCAGGCTTCTGCTGATCTGGTTGTGGAATCCGTTATTGGAAAACCATTAGAGGATGTAAAGCTAATGACAAAAGATGATGTTTTGGACATGTTAGGTATTAAATTGGGACCAGTACGATTGAAATGTGCTTTGCTTGCTTTGAAAGTAGTTAAAGCTGGGGTGTATGGCTTGGGAGTTGGTGAAGCTAGGGATGAATTAGTTGATTAGGGAATTATCATTCGATGTCAGTAAATTATACAAAATTGGATAGCGAAAAACTTGAATATGTAATTGTTGCAGAAACGGACGAAATTCCTAATGGTGACCGTATATTTTTGGATATAGATGATCACTCTTTGGTAGTTTTTAATATTGCAGGTAAATATTTTGCTATCGCTGATATTTGCTCGCATGATGATGGACCATTAGGTGATGGGGAAATAGCAACTGAATTCGAGATAGCTTGCCCTCGGCACGGCGCTCGGTTTGATATTCGAAGCGGTGAAGCAAAATCTCTCCCTGCATCCTTGGATATTCCAGCATATCCAGTCAGGGTAATCGATGGGCGAATTGAAGTTGGAATTCCCATAGAATCTTAAAAAAAAATTGATAAAGTGGGGGATAGCCCTTCTTTGAACGCGGTACAATAGGTTTATCTTGAGATAAACACGTAGTGGAGCAATACACATGAAGACCTCAAAGAAGCTTCAAGAACTAGCAATAAATACGATAAGATTTCTTTCTGCTGACGCGATCCAAAAAGCTAATTCAGGGCATCCGGGTTTGCCAATGGGCGCGGCAGATTTGACATATGTTGTATGGACCAATCACTTAAAACACAATCCAAGTAATCCGAATTGGATCAACCGAGATCGTTTTATCCTTTCAGGTGGACATGGTTCTATGTTGTTGTATTCACTTTTACACCTAACTGGTTATGATCTTAGCCTGGATGAGATCAAGAATTTCCGTCAATGGGGGAGTAAAACTCCGGGCCACCCTGAATTTGGTTTAACGCCTGGTGTTGAAACAACTACCGGCCCATTGGGGCAGGGTTTTGCTAATGGCATTGGGATGGCGATTGCTGAAGCACATCTTGAATCTCGCTTCAATCGAGGTGATCATATACTTATCGATCATCATATTTATGGTGTCGTCACTGATGGGGATTTAATGGAAGGGCTTACTTCTGAAGCAGCGTCCCTCGCTGGGCATTTAAAATTGGGGAAAATTGTTTACTTGTATGATGATAATAAAATTTCCATTGATGGAAGTACTGATATTGCATTTACCGAGAATCGCGCTGCCCGTTTTGAAGCCTATGGGTGGAATGTCATTCATGTAGAAAACCCCAATGATGTTGAAGAAATCGATCAAGCTATTACAAAATCTAAACTTGACCAGCGGCCTTCCTTGATCATTGTGCCTACTCAAATTGGATTTGGTTTGCCTACAAAGGCTGGAACGGCTAAGGCTCATGGGGAACCCCCTGGATTGGATGAATTGAAAAAGGCGAAGGAAAATCTTGGATGGCCGATTGAACCATCTTTTCATATCCCAACGGAAGTTGAGGAACATTTCAGGGAAGCTTTAGAAATTGGTGCTCAACATGAAAAGCAGTGGGGAGATATTTACTCATCATTTAAAAATGAATTCCCTGGTCTTGCTGCAGAATTCAATCGAATGGTTTCTGGTGAACTTCCAATAAGGTGGGATGAAAACCTTAAAGAATTTCCTGCGGATGAGAACGGTATGGCTACAAGAACCGCATCTGGGAAAGTAATTAATGCAATTGCACCTAATCTCCCTGACCTTGTCGGTGGCTCTGCTGACCTGGCACCTTCAACCAAAACTTGGATCGATGGCAGTCCAGCCTTCCAAGCTGATACGCATGAAGGCCGGAATTTCCATTTCGGTGTTCGTGAACATGGGATGGGCGCTGTTATAAATGGAATGTCACTATACCCCGGAATTATTCCTTATGGGGCGACCTTCCTTGTTTTTTCTGATTACAACCGCCCAGCTATTCGTCTGGCTGCTTTCTCTCATTTCCCAAGTATTTGGGTTTTTACCCATGACAGTATTGGTGTGGGTGAAGATGGTCCTACTCACCAACCTGTAGAACATATTGCTGCTCTCCGAACTATTCCGAATTTAATAGTGATCCGCCCAAGTGATGCAAACGAAACGATGGAAGCATGGCGAGTTGCAATTAACCGAAGAAATGGCCCAACAGCCTTATTATTCACCCGACAAGGAGTCCCAACCTTAGATAGAGATGCTTATTCGCCAGCAAGGGGTTTAAACAAAGGCGCTTATGTATTAAAAGACCTGGGTGATGGTAAACCAGAAATGATTTTAATGGCTTCTGGTTCAGAAGTAAACTTGATCGTCGAAGCTGGAAATAGGCTGGTGGATAAAGGCATTAATGTCCGACTTGTTTCTTTTCCGAGTTGGGAGTTATTTGAGCAACAATCCGGAGAGTATCAAGACTCTGTTTTATTGCCTGAAATCAATTCTCGCTTGGTTGTAGAAGCAGGTGTTTCGATGGGTTGGGAGCGTTGGGTTGGTTCATCAGGGAAGATGATCACAATAGATAAATTTGGTGCGTCAGCTCCTGGGCCTAAAGTTTTTGAAGAGTATGGGTTCTCAGTAGGGAATGTGGTGAAACAAGCCTTATCGTTGAAGTGAGATTGAGTTTTACTTATGGATATGGATTTCAATGCCAGAATAATTTTTGGGGAAAATTTACCAATACTTAAATCAATACCTGATAATTCTGTTGATTTGATCTATATCGATCCGCCATTTAATACAGGAAAAATTCAGTCTCGCTCACAAATACGGACAACCCGGAACGAGAAAGGGGACAGAACAGGCTTTAAAGGCCAGCGATACACAACTGAAGTAATCGGAAGTAACGCTTTTGTTGATCAATTGGATGATTTTATTGAATTTATTCGCCCTCGTTTAGAAGAAGCTTATCGAATCCTTTCTAGCGAAGGGACTTTATACTTCCATATTGATTATCGAGAAGTTCATTATTGTAAGGTTTTACTTGACCAAATATTTGATCGCGGGAATTTCCTAAATGAGATCATCTGGGCTTATGATTATGGGGGGAGGGCCAAAACCCGATGGCCAGCAAAGCATGACAATATCCTTGTTTATGTGAAAAATTCTAAAAAATACACTTTTAATCAGAAAGATATCGATCGGATTCCATATATGGCCCCAGGTTTGGTAGGTAAGGAAAAGGCTGAGAAAGGAAAATTACCTACGGATACTTGGTGGCACACGATAGTCAGTCCTACTGGAAAAGAAAAAACCGGTTACCCCACCCAAAAACCAGTAGGAGTTTTAAAACGGATTATCCAAGCTTCTTCTAATTCAGGAGATTTAGTATTGGATTTCTTTGCTGGTAGTGGAACCACAGGGATTGCAGCTTTAGAGCTAAACCGCCGCTTTTTATTGATTGACTATAATCGGGAGGCGATTGATGTTATGAAAGAAAGGTTTTCTGAAAATCAAGTAGAGTTTTTGTAATTATTGAAAACTCAAGCTAATCATTATGCAGCGTGATTATATTATTTTTTGATTTTGGAGTATCCAATGAGCAGTAATTCTCAAAAGGTATATCAACTAGGTCAATCTATTTGGTATGACAATATCCAGCGGCGACTATTAGAAAATGGAGAAATGGCTGGGATGATTGAACGGGGTGAGATTTACGGTGTTACGTCTAATCCCAGTATTTTCAATAATGCCATCGCAAAATCGGATGACTACGATGATGCCTTAATTCCATTAGCTAAACAGGGGAAATCCGCTAAGGAGATTTTTGAAACCCTGGCTGTAGAAGATATCCGAACTGCGGCTGATCTTTTCTTAGATTTGTATAACAGAACAAATGGAGGGGATGGTTATGTCAGCCTTGAAGTTAACCCGGGTTTAGCAATGGATACTGAAGCTACTTGTGATGAAGCCCAGCGACTATGGGATTTGGTTGCTCGTCCAAATTTAATGATAAAAATTCCCGCGACCAAGGAGGGTTTACCTGCTGTTGAGCGTTCGATTGCAAATGGTTTGAATATCAATGTTACTTTGATTTTTTCACAAGATCGCTATGAAGAGGTAATGGAAGCTTACATATCAGGTTTAGAAAGGCGCCTTGCTGAAGGAAACCCAATTGATAATATTGCCTCTGTTGCTTCCTTCTTTGTCTCTAGAATTGATTCGAAAATTGATCTGTGGTTGAACGATATTATTGCTCAAGGGCAATCAAATTCTGAAACTGCGAAAAGTTTATTAGGGAAGATTGCCGTGGCAAATGCGAAGATGGCTTATCAGCGTTTTAATAAGAAATTCAAAAGCGAAAAGTTTACTACTTTGAGGGCAAAAGGTGCCCGATTGCAGCGACCATTATGGGCTTCAACCAGCACAAAGAACCCTTTGTATTCGGATGTGCTTTATATAGATTCGTTGATTGGCTTATCGACTGTGAATACAATTCCTCCGAACACTCTTGTTGCATTTAATGACCATGGCGAGGTGTCAGAAAGTTTGAACAAAGAATTACCATCCAGTGAGCGGGCACTTTCAGATTTGGAAGGGATCGGGATTTCATTAAAACAGGCAACTAAAGAATTGGAGAAAGAAGGTGTAGAATCTTTTAGTAAAGCTTTTGTTAGTTTAAATGAAACCATTGAATCCCGCAGAAAAGAAGTTGTTGGATAGAGGTGTGGAATAGGATATAATAATTGAACTAAAATTCAGCCTAGAAGTTCTGTTGGATGTGTAATCTTGGCAACCCCGACTCAATTAAAACTGATCGATTTTGAACATGAAATATCCACTGGAAATGTGGAACTCTTCCCGTCTGTATGGCAAGCCACCGAAAACTTGGCTGCCCAAGAGGAAAAGACTCGTCGGTTAGCGTTAGATGAACTTCTACAACTGGGAGCCCCACGTTTGTCACCATTGGTTGCATATAATATTGCTACCCGATTGAGAGACCCTGTCTTATCATTTCGGGCAAGGATTGTAGAATCTCTCGCTAATTTACTGCGTTTAGATGCGGAAGGGCGCCCCGCACCAGATCAGGTTCGAGCTTACTTGGTTTCTTACCTGAGCCAAATGGAACAAGGCGATATTCAAGCATTATTAGAAATCGGGGTTGCTGAAAGTGAAACCAAATCACATATTTCTAAACTTCTCAACCTTTGCCCGAAAGCTGGAAGGCACTTGGCCCAATTAGTAACAGATCGTAAATCTTCTGTCCCTATCCGTCAACTTGCCGCTAATTTTATAGGTCTTATTGGGTTTATTGAGGCTTTGCCAACTTTAGAGCGGCTTCGTAATCGACTTGAAACAAGGCTAGTTGGACAAAAAAGCATGTCATTTGCTCCTCCGTCTAATACGGATGAAACTTTACTATTACCGGATATAAAGGCAGCAATAACCTTACTAAGAGTCACCTAGGGGCTTCAATTAATCCAAGGCACAACATTTGCAGATACAACAAGAGGTTATTGCCTGTTTTATCTCTTTATTTCAAGAAGTGAGGTGCTTCGTTGGCAGATGTAAACTTTATGTATGATGACAATGGGATTGGGAAAATAACTGTAAACCGCCCTCAAGTTCGAAACGCTTTGAATTGGAATGCCATGCAAGAATTTTCTGACGCGATTTCGGACGCTGAAAAAATTAATGATCTTCGGGTCTTATGTATTTCAGGTTCAGGTAACGCTTTCATTTCAGGAGCTGACCTTAATCAACTTGTTGAGAATTCTTTAAGAGAGGATGGAATCCGATTAACAACAATAATGGGAGATGCACTAAATAGACTAGAAAAGATCCCAGCGGTAAGTATTGCTGTAATAAACGGTCCCGCTCGCGGGGGAGGCGCTGAAATAGCAGTTGCATGTGATTTTCGGATAATGTCAGTTGATGCAAATATCGCTTTTGTACATTCTAAGTTAGGATTAATTCCTGGGTGGGGTGGTGGAGAGAGATTATATCGAATCGTGGGTTACGCTCATGCGCTAGAATTGTTGGCTACGGCTAGAGTAATTAACCCTGAAGAAGCAAAGCGAATCGGGTTGGTAAATCGTGTGATTCCAAAAGAAAAATTAGATGAAACTGCAATGGGATTGGCAAAACAGATTGTATCTAATTCTTCCGAGTCAATAAAAACAATAAAAAGGTTGTTTCTTCAATCAAGCATTAAAAGTGCTAACGAGGCGCGCAAATCTGAGAGAGAAGCATTTGTTGACCTCTGGGATAGAGATTCTCGGAGGAAGATTTTTGAAAAGCTAAAAGGGAAAACAAAATAGAGACATCCTACCTATAATTCATTACCACAATTTTGGCAGGTAACATCCTCTGGTGCAGCAACATATCCGCAGTTGTTGCAAGTTCTTGGTTGGGAAGATCCTAAAGGAGCGCCACATGCTAAACAGCGTGGTTGTCCGACTGGATTGGCGGTGTCGCAATATTCACAGCCTATTCTTCTTAATCTCTCTGAGAGTTGGTGGGATGCCCCCATAGTTATGGTTACTTCTTCAATTACGTCCCAGACTTTATCATCTAAATTAATATTTTCAATATCCTGAGCAATATCATCCAATCTGCCCAAGATGTTTAATGGATTTCTGCCCAAAGATAATAAGGTTGTACCCAGACTGGATGCAATCCCTAACCATTCTTGTTTTCCCAATTTTATTGTAACGCCATCATCTAATTGTTGGAGGGTAATTCCAATCGCAGTCTTCCCTCCTGACTGAGCATCCCTGCGGCTAGAAATTTGAACGATGTATTGCTCTCCGCTTTTTGCGTGTTGAACTTTTAGCTCACCGTGGTTGAATCGAGCCGCAAGAGCCTGGGCTAGATTTTTCGCTTTTATATCTCCATGAAAAACTCTTGTGTCCATACTAGGTTAGATTATAATCCAGTAATATAATTTTGGAGATTGTATGAAAAAGATTTATTTTCGGATTTTCTTTATTTCGTTATTGATAGTTTGTATCTGGTTATCAATAAATACTTCTTTCGTTCAAGCCAGTTTGGGCTTTCAACAACCCACGGTTGATGTCGCAACTGTTACGGGAACACCGCCGGGGGTAACTATTCGCGTTAATGCAGACCGAGATCAAATTAATGTCCGATCCGGGCCAGGAACACATGATTATGAAATCATTGGAATTATGATTGCTGGGCAAACTGCCCCTGCTTATGGTATTTCAGCTGGAGGTTTATGGATTCAAATTGGGTATCCTGGGGTTGAGGGTGGAGTTGCCTGGGTTTACTCTCCGTTGGTTACAAAAATTCAGGGGAGCGACTTGCTAATCCTTGAGCCCCCACCAACTTCAGCCCCGCGGGTTACGATAACGATAGATCCTACTCTTGCGGCTCAATTTGTTACAGACTCCCCCTCAACACGTATGCCAACATTTACATATCCTCCCCCTCTTGTAGTCCCAACAATCGAATCCGCTCAACAACCAATTTCTACTTCGCGCTTTCCATTTGGGTTATTGATAGCTGCTTTTGGTATTGTTGGAATTTTTGGAGCGTTATTTTCTTTCCTAAGAGGTCGATAAAAAAAAGACCAGTTCAGACGAACTGGTCTTTTTTTAATATCGGAAGAAATCTATTTACAAGAACCGCTCCCTGAACCAACTTTCCCTTCAGCACGGAATGAATTTCCACATCCACAGGAAGATGCTGCATTCGGATTATCGATTTTAAAGCCGCTTTCCATTACACCGTCTTCGTAATCCACAACTGCCCCGTTTAATAGTTCAATAGAAACCTCATCTACTATAACCTTGACCCCGAATTGCTCATAAACAATATCTGTTGGTTTCTGTTCTTTTTCTAGCCCCATCCCATATTGGTATCCAGAACAACCACCACCAGAAACAAAAACTCTTAAAGCGTGGTTTTCAAGATTTTTCTTGGTTAGTAAATTCAGAACTGCTTTAGCAGCTGGTTCTGTTAAAGTAATTGTTTGTTCTTGGGTTTGTGTTAGAGACATATTATCTCCTAAAAAGGTTAATGAATTTTTGTAATTATATCAAAATAGACAGAAATAGTCAAATTAATATTAATAATTTTCCTGATGTCACCATTTCTCGGATTTCTTCGATTTGCGGTCCCCATAATGTGTCATCCAATTGAAGAGGTATTGTTTCTCTGATAATTTGGTGGGCTTTTGACACGCCGATTCCCATCACTTTTTCTGGTTCTTCCCTTAACCTAAAATCTAGCGCTCTAGCAGCGATGAAAATTTCAATAGCCAACACATGGGCGCAGTTTTGAATAACTTGATAAGCGTGTCGAGCAGCGGTTAATGCGTTTGCATTGTGATCTTCTTTTCCCCCAGATGTTGGAAGTGAATAAATAGAATCTGGGTTACTTAAATGCTGATTTTCCAAAACTAAGGATGCGGCTGTATAATGCGGCATCATCATCCCTGAATTTAATCCGGCTGCTTCTGCAGAATCGACCAACATTGGTGGCAGGCCACTGTTCATTTTGCTGTCTGTAAGAAGGAATGTCCTCCGCTCGGATATTGCAGCCACTTCGCTTATAGCGATTTTCAAAAAATCCATTGCCATTCCAATTACTTCGCCATGAAAGTTTCCACCAGAAATTGTATCTCCGGGACCAAAAATTAATGGATTATCTGTTGCCGCGTTTATCTCTTTTATGATTAATTTATATACGAACTTAATTGTGTCTCTAGCTGGGCCTTGAACTTGAGGTGCGCAACGAAGGGAATATGCATCTTGGATTCGATTTGCCGCGCCAAGGAGGGTGCTTCCCTGAGTTAATTCTCGAATACGAGAAGCGACTGATATTTGACCCTCTTGATTTCGGCTTGCATGTAGGCGTTTATCAAATGCTTCCACACAGCCCAACATAGCTTCCAGACTCATCGCCAAACAAACCTCTGCAGTATCTAGAAGGGTTTCAGAACCCGAAATAATTAGAGCTGCTAAGGCGGCAGAAAATGTAGCTCCATTTGTGATTGCCAATCCTTCTTTAGGTCCAAGGATCAATCTTTTAATGCTTGCCTCTTTCATAGCAGTTTTGCCCCTAACCCGCTTTCCATCATACGTCGCCCACCCTGAATTTTCCTCAGAATCTTGCTCGTCAGTTGTTAAGACTAATGCCAAATGAGATAATGGGGCAAGATCGCCAGAAGAACCCAGCGAGCCTTGTGAAGGAATAATGGGGATAACTCCTTGGTTGAGCATCTGCAATAAATTTTCAACTAACTCAAGACGGATTCCAGAATATCCGCTAGCCAAGGTATTTGCTCTGATTAGAATTGCTCCGCGAACCACCTCTTCAGGTAAATCTGGACCTGTTCCAACCGCGTGGCTAAGGATTAAATTCCGATTTAATTTTTTGATGTCTTCAATTGGGATGTGTTTATTTGAAAAGACGCCAAACCCAGTATTTATCCCGTATATTGGTTTTCCTTCTTTTATTATTTCATTTATCCATTTATGCGATTGTTTTATCTTTTCCTTGGCTTGCGGGGTAAGCGATGCCTTCTCCCTGAATTGTGCAACAGAAACAACATCCTCGATGGATAAATTTTCACCATCAATTAAAATCATTTTTGGTTTATACCTTTCTGGTTAATGTACTAAAAGCAATTGGTTAAATAGTGTCAAATGGTGGTTATTCGGGCAACAAAAAATGTGTTCAACACAACTACCTTCGTCTTCGCAAAGCCCTTTGGATATCACGTTCTGCGTCGCGTTTGGCAATAGCATGGCGTTTGTCACTCATTCTTTTACCCTTTGCTAAAGCTATTTCTACTTTTGCTTTTCCATTTTTAAGATAGATTTTTAACGGTACGATAGTGAGACCTTTTTGACGAACATCATCCCACATATTTATGATCTCTTTTTTATGAAGGAGAAGTTTACGGTCGCGTTTCGGAACGTGATTTTGTATATTAGCTTGGTTATAAGGAGCAATGTGTGCATTAACGAGCCAAGCGTCAATCCCGTCAATTCTCACATAAGCCTCTTTGATGCTTATGTGACCCGCGCGAATCGATTTTATCTCACTACCTTTTAAAACAATTCCTGCTTCATAAGTATCCAGTAATAAGTAATTATGGCTGGCTTTTCTATTTGTAGCTAATATCTTAATATTACTCATTGTTATGATTCTAGCATATTCTTTTTGTTTTCTCATCAAGTTTTTAGTCAGAGGCCCTCGAATTTGCAAGGCATTCTCATTTGTGCTATGATTCTTTCAAACATGTTTTTTTCTCGTAGATTCATTTTTTCTCTAATAATTGTAGTATCCTGTTCGATTCTCGGTTTTA
>SDBV01009558.1_pt1 | contig 12864 bp, 22 predicted proteins | sample 2277081 | NCBI WGS metagenome assembly SDBV01 (sample SAMN10402039, study PRJNA504765) | marine sediment metagenome | isolation source: marine sediment core GS10_PC15, 223 cmbsf | place: Arctic Ocean: Southern Knipovich Ridge | collected 2010
ATCTCCGATTTACCACACAATCCCTTGTTTCACAGGTACTTTTAAGTGTGTCGTCTTCTTGTGTCTCAACAAGAACCATTCCACCACATATAGGGCAGAAAGTAACAAATTTATTATAATTTAGACTTTCTGCTTCTTCTATATCTATAATTTTAATGCCTTCTCTTATCATTCTTCTAGGCATTATCGTTCTCTATCCAATATAGTAACGGGGAATGCACCACGTCCAGGACCACTAAGATGAAATCGTAGATCATATTCACCTGTACTATCGGGAATCCATCTTCCATAGGTATGTCTACTTCTCCAATTTTGTCCTGATACACCTATCCCATCTCGCACCATTGCATCTATAGCTTCAAGATGAGAAACATGTCCTTTTACTAGCTCAAATAGTGGCTCATCTTCCCACAGTAAATAAATATATTCACCAATTTCTTCAGACATTTTTATTTTCCTCGATTTCATGCACGTAGAATTTCCCTTTCAACCAAACCCACATACATCCTTCATCATGTACTTTTACACCCACCCCAATGTGTCCAGAACACCAAGGACACTCCATATACTCTAAGTAACATGCTTCATAAGCTTGTTCCACCATTCTCTTAAGTATATCAGCAAAATGATGTGGCTCATGTACCATCAAGTGTATAGCACTTTCATCACCTTGTTCACACAGATGATCCCAAAATTGTAGCCCCTTCTCATAAATGAGATTTTGTTCCTCTCCACACCAAGAACAAATCCGTGTTAGTTTAATCTCTTGAGTCATTCTTTTTCCTTCAATTTATCTAGTGCTGTTTGTATCTCCCAAGCGGCATCATCAGATTGAAATGAACCACCTATATCTCCTAAACGTTTCTCTACAACACTGATAAAAGCTTCTAGCCTACGGATTGTAAGCACATGAAACTCTCTCTCCAATTCCAATATACTAACTTTACCCTGCAATTCATCAAGCTCAGTTGGAAATAGTGTCATTTTTATCCCTCTGGTTATTTTTCAACTTTCCCTTAATATATTCTCTTATATCATCCAACATTGACCTATCAATATACTTAAAATATAATGGACCAACAATTCGTTTCAACCCTATTTTTCGAGTTGATCGAATGATTATCTCATTACCATCACCACAATAAAATAATTTAGCGGGATACGTCTTTATTCCCATCCCCACTCCCTTCTTCTAGCTTGACAAGAGCAGATATTTCTGTTATAATGGTGTCGATTTCGTCTCGAAGATTGTCAAACAATATTGCAGTTGTGACAAGAGACTTGTCGTTCACTAAATTTTCTGCCCTTAGTTTATACAAAGCTCGTCTTTGAGAAAGGACATTCAAATATGATTTCATTCGTTTTTCCATGTTTTTACTCCAAAGAAAGTATAAGAAATACACCCGCGAAGAAAGCAACTAAAGCTATTACAGCGGTTTGTGCAGAAGAATTGATTCCACTAGCAAGCATATGGAACACTACTATAATAAATGCACCAGCAAAAAATGCCATTGTTTTTCCAAATCCATTCATATTTTTTATTTCATCCTCCTCTCGTAGTCGAAAACCTAACATGATTTCTCCCTTAGATTGTAGCGGAATTAAGATGTTTGCAAAACTCAGTACCATACCATAGTATGTTCCAAGCACCTATAGCATCTTGTCCGCCGCTAAAGTTAGCAGTTACATCAGCCCGTGGCATATCGAATACATCCACTCGGTCGTTTCTGTCTGCTAACTACACACATTATAGCATATTATGAAAGATTTGTCAAGAGGCAATATTAGAACAAATGTTCTTGAGGGATTACTCATACGCGTACTAACATATATATCTTATTAATAGTTTGTCTTAATAAACCTTTAACATAACTTAATATTACATTAATCTATTTAAATAACAGAACTTAAGAACTTAAGATCTTAATAGGTGTCTCCGAGGAACAAATGTTCTAGAGGGAGGGCTTGAATTTTTTTAAATTTTAAAAATTGGTACTTGACAAAACTGGTAAAGTATGCTATAATATGGACAAATTTGAATAGAGGACGCTGAATGAAAGCAACCTATATAGCTTCAATTGAATCATTTATGGAAAGTATAGAAGCTATCCTTAAAGCCGAGGTACTCAGCCTAGATATCGAAACAACAGGGCTTAATCCTCGAAAGGATAGCATTTTGCTTATACAACTAGGCAGTGAAGATAATAATTTTATTTTCGATGTTGCCAAATTACCTAAAGATAGAGTTGAATATTTAGTTGAAGTTATAAAAGATAAATTGTTAGTAGGCTTTAATTTAAAATTTGATATTCAATTTATAAAAGAAAAGTACGGAATTTTATTTAAAAATTTATATTGTAACATGCTTGTTGAAAAAATAATTACCGCTGGACTTGGAAATAAATATCCATCTCTTGAGGATGTTGTAAATAAATATTTTGATATAGAACTTGAAAAAGATGTTAGGGAATCCTTCCATGAAAGTTTTGATGGGGTGATTACCAAAGAACAGATCAACTATGCGGCCCAAGACGTGCATTATCTTTTGCCTCTTAAGAATTTACAAGACGAACATATAGAGCTTCATTCTCTGGAAAAAGTGGTGAGTCTAGAGATGAGGCTTTTGCCTGTTGTATCTCAAATGGAATTGAATGGGGTGCTTCTTAATATAGATGAATGGAACAAGCTAACCAGACATGCTAAAAGATTTGCACGTAGACTTAAGGGTATAATTGATAATACCTTTAGAAAAGAACTTCACAGATATATTACATCAACTGAAAGTAGTGCTCTGGATGTTTTAGAATTTTTCAAGGTATCACGCGAGAGAGACGTGGAAATAGCCTGGAAGGAAGCCACGGGCTTTGAAAAACGGGCGTATAGAAAAGCATATGCACAGATGTTGTCCGAGATGTTTGATCTCGCCGAAATTGATAAGATATTTTTTGCCCATTTTAATCCTAATAGCACTAACCAGAAGAAAAAGATGTTGAATTGGATGGGGATTGTAACTGATACGATTGACCAGAAGGTTTTGAAGCGGGATTTCCCAACCAATAGATTCGTGAAGACCATGATTAGGTATGGGGAAGAATATAAAAAGGCATATACTTATGGGGATAATATGCTTGAACATATTGATCCTGTTAGTGGTAGGATACACGCAAATGCAAATCAGCTTGGAGCAACAACGGGGAGATTTGCCTATTCAGGACCAAACCTTCAAAACCAAATCAGTGATCCAAAATATCGAAAGTGTTACATAGCTAGAGATGATAAGCTTCTTATAACAGCAGACTATTCTCAGATTGAATTAAGAATTTTAGGTGAGATTACTGGTGAGCCTCGGATGATAAAGGCATATCTAGAGAATGAGGACATTCACGCAAATACCGCGGCGGCAATCTATGGAGTGCCATTAGATCAGGTCACAAAGTTGCAAAGAACTAGGGGAAAGAACACAAACTTCGCCGTTGTGTATGGTGCGACAGCAAGAGGGTTGGCATACAACTTTAGTATAGAAGAAAAGCAGGGCCAAGAGATTCTAAGAAGGATGAAGTTAGCTTATCCTGTAATGACATCCTTTATGTCTATAGCATGTGACGAAATAATTCGGCGTGGGTATTCGGTAACTCCGTTGGGTAGGAAGAGGTTTTTCCGAATATCAGACTACACTCGTTCTCTTAGGGGCACAAAAGAGAGAATGTCTATCCAGAGACAGGGATTTAATCATATTATTCAGGGGTGTGCCGCTGACATAATGAAAATCGCAATAGTTAACCTTTACTATGAGAATCCTTTTGGAGATTCATTAGAATTACTAGTGACTGTCCACGATGAAATCGTAATCGAAGTAGATAAAACAATCGTGAATGATGCACTAAAGTTTATTGATAACATGATGGTACTAGCTGGAGAAACTTTTCTATCTAAGATTCCAGTAGAAGTTGATAAGAATGTAAAACCATATTGGGTAAAATAGGAGGCTAACATGGGTGAATTAGAAAAGGAACTCATAGTTTTATTACAAAGCAAGGGAATTCGACCCATTGCAAACCGTATCCATCAATTACAAACAGACAGAAACGCATTGGTACGGTACTTAAGATTGTTGTTTCCAGTAGTAAATCCGATACTACATCTTGCTCAAATACGTGGAGGGAAGATTGATTTAAAGGAAGCACACGAAGCCTATCAAGGAGTCTCGCAAGAAACGCGGGATGAGATAGAAGAATTTACTGGAGAATAAAATATGGAATTTATTGATGAATTAAAGAAAAAATTTGGTCAAGAAGTGTTCACAGATTCAACAGAAGTAAGGTCGGTTATACCAACAGATTCTTTTGCTCTGGATATTTCTACGGGAGTGGGAGGAATACCTATAGGGAGGTTTATTACAATCTATGGTCCAGAAGGTAGTGGGAAAACGACACTCGCAATCTGTATTGCAAAGAACGTTGTGGCTGGTGGCGGAAAAGTTTTGTACATTGATGTTGAACAAACGCTATACGACCCTCTTGTTGCAAACATTGTTGGCGAGTCAGCTGTGGGAGTCACGTTCATTACAGCGAGGCCAGAGACAGCAGAACAAGCATTAAGTATGGCTGAGGAAAGCATTCGTTCGGGTGAATTCAATCTAATTGTCTTTGATAGTGTTGGGGCTATGGCTCCAAAAAAGGAATTAGACGATGATCTTGGCGATAAGAATTATGCCCTAGCGGCGAGACTTGTATCTAATTTTTTAAGAAGAAATGCTTTTAAAGTTAGGACGGAAGAGTGTACATTTATCTTTATCAATCAGGTTCGAGATAAAATAGGTGGTAATAGTCCTTTTAAAACATATGAGCAACCTGGAGGTCATGCTCTTAAGCACTATGCTTCAATGGTAATAAAATTGTTTAGGGGAATGAAGATTTTATCCAAGGATAAAAAAATCGTTGAGGGAATTAGAATTAAATTTTTCATAGAGAAGAATAAAGTTGGACCTCCGTACAGGGAGTTTACTTTCCCGATAACCAAATGGGGAAGTGGGGTAGATTCAACCTTTGATCTAATAGAGTTTGCCAGTATGTTAGGAGTTATTTCTACTAGAGGTCCTTATAAAGTATTCAATGGAGAAACTTTAGGACTAGGGATGGTTAAAACTAAAGAAGCTTTAGAAAAGGACAAAGTACTACTTGACAAGATTGAAGAACTATGCTATAATACTGTTGGAGTTACAGCTTTACCAAAATTTGAAGTAGAGGACGTGGTTGATGGAAAGGCAACTGGTAGTTGATCGTTTATATTCTTTGGGGGATTTTAAAAATGTTAGATTCGGTGATACATATATTAACATTCCAGAAAGTTTAATCACTAATACCGAGCTAACTAGTGCAGTTACTCTGGCACAGATAGTCGGTGTTGAATTAAGTTTCCGGAAGTATTTATTGCTACAACAAGAATTGCAAGGAAAAGACCTTGAGGAGGCCACAGAAAGATTGGAGGAACTTAGTGTAGAAGCCATGCAGTCTATACAGTCTATATTAGACAAAACAAATGACGCAGAATAAACACAAAAAAAAAGGAGAAATAAAATGTCTTATTCAAATTTTCCACAGTATGAGTATGAAGCATCTGACTATTCAAAAACGAATTACCTTCGATTTCAAGAAGGCGTACCTACAACGGTCAGAATTATCAGTGAAGGGTCACGATATGTAGCAAAGCACTTTCTTACTAAAATTCGCACAAGTATTTTATGCTTGGGAGAACAGTGTCCGATTTGTGAGCGAAACAAAACTCTACGTGAACAACACGGGAGAAATGCCAACAAACAGTCGGATTATATTGCTATTCAAAACAGGAATATGTTAAATGTTCTTGATAGAACTTTAGTTATTGTTGATGAAGAAACTGGTGATGAGTATTCTGCACATAAGGGTACTTTTCCTACGATTACTAAAGATGGAAAGAGAAGCTTAATTGATGTTACACCTCAACCATCAAATTCCATCAAAGTTTTGGAGAGGGGTAAGAGACTCTTTGAACAATTTGATGTAAATCATAACGAGTATCAACACCTTGGAGGTATTCGAGGATTTGATATTAAGTTAGTGACTATGGGTGCTGGAAAAACTATGTCAATTTCAGTTGTTCCTCTGCCCGAAAGAAATGATGATATCACAGAGTTGCTTGAAGGCTTAGAGGAACCCGTTCTTGAGGACTTGGGCATTCAGCTATCTCCAGATGAGGTTCTGGAAGCGGCTTCGGGAGTTACTTTAAGGGACATCTATGCCGCAAGGAAGTCTGATGAAACTGAAAGTGATACTTCTGCTGTAGATGCAGAACTTGTAGGAAGTCTTGCAGATGTAGAAGAGTCTGTTTCTGATTTGTTTGAGAACTAATTTAAAATTATGGGGAGGGCAGGGGAAACCTTGTTCTCCCTATAGGTTGTGTAATTTGGAGGGCGAGTGTGGAGAATAAAGACCACTTTAATCATGAAACAGAGCGAATCGTTTTATCAATTATAATAAGAGAATTTAGTCGAATCAACTCACTATTAGAAGCAATCTCGTACCCAATGTTTGCTTCTGCAATTCACCAAGAAATTTGGAAGAATTTAGTTTCTGTACTTGAAACGGGGATGGAGCCAAGACCAGAAGTTTTTATTCAATTTTTGACTAGCAAAGACCAGCTTGAAGTGTGTGGTGGGGAGAGTTACATCCTCATGCTTGCTGGAAGAAATGATAAGGCAGAAGACATTGATTTTTTTATTGGCAACTTAACAGATGCCTACAAGGTACGGGTCTTATCAATCATGGCTTCAAGTGAGATTCCGGCGGGGATTGCCACTACGGGTGATATATCTGCTTTAGTAAGTAGAATACGGGATACTCTTGAAAAATTAGAAACTTCAGGGGTGGGTAGAACAGTAGTAAGGATTGGGGATATATTAAAAGATGTATACGATGATATTTGGGAACGGGTGGCAAACCCAGGGTTAGCAGGAATAGATACAGGATTTGAATCAGTGAATGCTTTAACTAGTGGGTATATGCCTGGAGATATTTGGATCATAGGAGCAAGGCCATCTATGGGGAAGTCCACTTTTCTAATAACAACATTACTTTCTCTTGCTAAAAGGGGAATACCTACCCTAATGATTAGTCGAGAAATGGGGGCAGAAGTAATGGTGGAAAGAATTTTGTCAGCAGAAACGGGTATAAAATTTAGTGATATTAGATTTGGAACAGTTAAAGAAAAGGATAAATTTATACTAAAAGAAAAGTTTGAGGAAATAAAAAAAATACCCCTGTTTATGGATACGAATTTTTATGGGGATATAAATTATGTATCTGGAATTATTAGGAAGTTTGTAAGATTAAATGGGGTGAAAGTAGTGGCTATAGATTATATTCAACTATTGGTTGAGAGAGACAAAGACCAAACTGCTGAATTAGGAAAGGTATCTAGAGCATTAAAACTTTTGGCCGAAGATTTGAAGATAACGATTTTGGTTGCTTCACAGCTTAATCGATTATTGGAGATGAGGGAAGATAAGAGGCCGATATTGTCTGATCTACGGCAGAGTGGTAACTTAGAGGAAGATGCAGATGTAGTGTTTGGAATGTTCAGAGAGTATATGTATGTGACTGATCCAACACTAATAGATAGGCTTGAATTTAATTGTCTCAAACAACGTAATGGACGTATTGGATTACTGAAGTTAAAATTTAATGGTGATATAATTTCCATTACTGATCCTAAAAATAGTAGTAATTATCTTGGAGGATTGTCTAATGCCAAACAAGCAAAAAAGGAAGGGGACCAATTGGGAGAACCTAGCGAAAGACTTGTTGAATGAGCCTTACGGAAGGAATGTATGGCGTAGGATTCCTGGTTCTGGAGCCTTTGGAACACAGATGGATTATGGACAACTCAAAGGGGATTTAATGGGCAAGTATTCGTTCCTACCGTTTACGTTTAGGGCAGAAGCCAAGGTGGGGTATGGAGGAGCGAAGCAAATCACTATGAAGCGAGAGTGGTTTGATAAGGTTAGAGAAGAGGCGGCAGGTAATTTTAATGAGTTAGCGTGTGTGGTGATGAAGTATTCCAACGCTCACCCACCAAACACACAACATGTGATCGCTTTTGATTTTGAAACATTTCAGAAAATCTTAGATATAATAGAGTCCATGCAGGATGAAATTATAGAATTATACGCGGAGGTAGGAACACTAGAACATGGGGAATAGACTTGATAGACTTGATTTTTACTTAATGGCTGAGAAAGTATATGATAGAAATCCCAAGGCTACTATATGGGAGATGCTTGTTGAGATTATTTCAGACGGAGACAGACTAAAGGCTTCTAGAGTGTGGATTCTTTCTGATCTTCCAATATTAGAATCTATTGCTAGAGGGTTTGATTCTATTTGGATCAAGGGGAAGTACCAACTATCAAAACAATCCTTGGATTCTATCTGTAATCTTTGGAGGATGACTCTTATACAAGGTACGGTTGACTTCGATCCTCTAGAGGTATATGTAGATGGCATGACTTCATCACAGATGATGGATAAAATAAGATGGACAGGCATATGGATGCCTACAAGTGATGAATTGGACATTTGTATTTCAAACGTGGAAAAATATAAATTAATAATAAAATATCTAGAAGAAATAGAGAGGACAGAAAATGGCATTTAGTTTACCGGATTTTGACGAGATGTTGGCTCTTTCAGACGAAATAGGAACACAAGCTACGACACTAGGGCTATTAAAGGCTGAATTAAAAGGTCTTATCTCTATAATTACGAGGGAGGTAATGTCGAACCAGAATCATTGGATTACCAAAACAAAACCTCCTGCTATGAATTATATAGAGACTACTTTTCATAGAGACGGGTATGATGAGTTTACTTCAACTAAATTAAATGCTTTGAGAGTAAGTATCTCTGAGGTAGACGGAAGGTTGGAGATGTTGAAACTAAAATTTCAAGTATATCGCTATCAAATAGATGTCTGGAAAGCCGATCAATACGCGAAACGGAGTGCTCAGTATTAATATGAACAGTGGAATCTATATGATTATTAATAATAAAAATGGGAAAAGATATATAGGATCAGCTTGTCATTTGGATAGTAGAGAATCTAAGCATAGAACAACTCTTGCCAGAAATAAACATGATAATTCTCATTTACAAAGGGTTTGGAATAAATATGGAGAAGATGCATTTGATTTCAAAGTTATGATGTATTGTGATCCTGAAAATCTAATTTTATTTGAACAAAAATTTATGGATTTTTATAAGCCCGAATATAATTTAAGACCAAAGGCTGAAAGTAATTTTGGTATGAAATTTTCAGATAAAGCTAGAAAAAATATGAGTTTAGCTCATATAGGAATCATTCCTTCAAAGGAATCTAGGGAAAAGAGGAGTAAATCTTTAATGGGACATCCAGGTTATTGGAAAGGAAAGCAAAGATCAAGTGAAACTAAAAGAAAAATAAGTGAATTTCATCTTGGTAAGAAACTCACTGATGAACATAAAAGAAAATTAAGTGATGCTAAACGAGGAAAACGGCATCATTTTTATGGAAAAAAGCTCTCTGAAGAACATAAGAGAAAAATAAGTCTTGGAATGAAAAAATTTAGAAGTGCGAGGTCTTAGCTGTGCTGTATTTTTCTGCTTCATCTATTAAAGATTTTTATAAGTGTCCTAAATCATTTAGTTATCGGCGTACAAATAAAGAAGCCGCTATACTGTCTGACCACATGTTGCTAGGGACGGTGATTCATAACGCTATAGAAGAAAATACTGAGTATGAACCTATGGTAAAACACGCTCTGGCTGAGTGGGATAAGTTGGGGGGAACTTATTCAGAGACTAGAAAACCACCAAAGAGTATTAAGAATTTGATTAAGGGGTATTTTGAGATAGAAGATCGTATAAAAGGTACGTCAGATCATATGGAAATGACCAAAGAGCATTTCTTTCGATTTAAGTACAAAGATGATATAATGTTAGTAGGTAAAATTGATTTAATAGCCAATGGAAGGGTATACGACTGGAAAACTGGAGCAAGGCCACCCACCCGATATGATTTACATGACCTTCAATTCACAACGTATTGGTTAGCTTATCGAGAGCTATTTAAGACTGATCCTGAGGGAATTCACTATGGATGGCTGGCTGGTGGGAGAACTTATGACGTTCCCATGAAAGATTCCCTCTTAAGGAACCTAGATTTGGCTATTGACAGAATGGCTGAAATATGCTATAATAGGGACAATGAAGTGAGAGTATTGGGTTATGGATGTAATAGTTGTCTTTATAGAGGGATTTGTCAATTAGAATTAGAGGAATAAAATGTCGTTGCTTGTAGAGGAATATATCCGCAGTCTATTTATGATCCTAGAGGAAGGAAAGCTTGAATCAGATGTCTATAGTAATGCTTTGAGTATTTCCTACCTTATAAAGAAACTTCAGGGAGATGGTAATCTATCCCAATTTGATATTGATGTTTTGAATGACATTGCGGGGGGATATTCATACTCGGAGGTAGCAAGGCGATTGGGTGTTAGTAGACAAAGAATAACGACATCGTTTAAAGAATCTTGTAATAGAATATCTTTTATTTTAGGAGGGAGTTTTACTGACGCTGGATTTATAGATAAGTTCAAAAAAAGACAGGTGTGAAAGCGACACTTCAAAATTAACTATAGGAGTAAAAAATGGGTATTCTCAAGAGTATCGAGAAAGTAGTAAAAAGAGAAGGAAAGATAATAAAGAAAGAGCTTATTCCTGATGAATTTCGGTGTATACATAGGCACTCAAAGGAAACACATCCTAACTGTTTTCGTAGGGGAGAGATTAAAGACTATCAGTGGTGGAAAGACCCAAGTCTTAAAATGGGCTTCTTTGATATCGAAACCACATCCTTTGAGGCGAATTCAGGGTTTATGACTTGCTGGGCTTTGAAGCGAAGAGGAGAAAAGAGGATAAGAGGATCACGGATAACGAGAGAAGAAATATTTGCTGGGCCTAAAGTACAAGATCGAAGGGTCGTGGAAGACTTGATGGAGGAATTAAAAACTATAGATATTCTTGTGACCTATTATGGCACAGGTTTTGATATTAAATTCATCCGTTCTAGGGCGCTATTCCATGGTTTGTATTTTCCTCCCTACGGTACGATATATCATTTTGATGTTTACTACCGTGCGAGGTCACTACTTAAACTACATAGAAGTTCTTTAGATGCATCGACACGATTTTTAGGAATCCCAGGAAAGACTCACCCCAATATTGATGATTGGATGAGGGCAAGGTACGGAGAGAAGAAGGCACTCAAGTTTGTTTGGGATCACTGTGTAGCTGACATTGAGATTCTAGAGGGCCTATACTATAAACTGGAAGACTACAGTAAGTGGACTCGGCGTTCTATTTAATAAAAAGGGAGGAAGTTATGTCAGATGAGGCGAAGGCTTTAGATAAGAAGATGGACGTTCTTAGGGAAGCGGCAGATAATCGGGAATATGTGTATCGGAAACTTGTTATCAATGTAGTCTCTGAGAAAGATGGAGAAGAGTGGACCGTCAAGGGAAGCTTGAATATTAGAGTGAGCGAAGAACTTGGAAATGAAGATGCAGTAAAGGAAAAGAATATTGAAGCACTTTCTTCGGGAAAGAGTTCTAATGAGGCTCTAGCTGATGTGTTCCTTCATCTAAACATTATCCCTCAACAGTTTGGAGATGCTATATTTGAGGAAGGATTTGAAGACTTGTTGAATGAAGCACGAACATCTGTTGAAGGTGAGGATGTAGGTGAAGCAGAGGTCTTATTGTAAGGGTGTCATATGGATAGCCTACAAATATCTTTGCTTCCAGCAGTGAATACGATTGTAATAAAGAAGAGTCCAGAATCTAATATATTTAGGTCTACTTCTGAAAGTATCATTATTCACACAGATATTTTGTATCACATAATAAGAGCTATGCTCTTAAATGGAATATTAGACCCAAAACTTTTTGAGGGAATACTAGAAGAAGTTAATTCTTTATAGGAGGCAAATATGTATTGTGAAACACATCCTAAATACAATCCATATAGACGACCAAGTGGTAATTATGGGTGTCTTAGTTGTTGGCGAGTATATTTAGATGAAAAGGATAAGTTTTTACCTGATTATATTCACAGTGTAGCATCTAAAAATCAGGAGTTGGCGGAGTATCTGCTTGAAAATCAATCAAATATTATGCTTGCACCAGTTGTTCAAGAAGCATCAATAGAGTCTGATATTGAATTCTCTAATGTTGACGAGCTTGTTGCAGATGGATTTAAAGATGCTTTTGGAAATTTACCCGAAGATGTAAAAGAAGAAACTAAAGATGTAGTTGAAAAACCAATTCTTCAGAGAGGGAAATTTGTATAATGAAAGTAATAATGATCTCTGGCCGTGCAGGAGCGGGTAAATCTACATTTACAAAATTCTGCATGGAGTATCTTAGTTCTAAGAACCAAATTTCAACCCTAGTGCCTTTTGCTAGGGGAGTAAAAAGCACAGCCAAAGAAAGTTTTGGTTGGGATGGGGAGAAGGATGATGCGGGGAGAAGGTTATTACAGGGAATAGGTTTACTTGGAAGAGCATATAATGAAAATCTATGGGCTGAACAAGCCATTCATAAAATAGATATGACTTTTGTAATTGGAAGTGACACTATTTTTATTGATGATTGGCGTTTTCCGAACGAAGGTAAAGTTGTTTCTGAGAAATATGATGCTTGTAAAATTAGGATCAACAGGCCAGAAGAATATTTACCTTTATTTGGGACACCTTTATATAGTGATGTTTCCGAAACTAGTTTGCCGGATTATG
>SDBV01009559.1_pt1 | contig 12864 bp, 25 predicted proteins | sample 2277081 | NCBI WGS metagenome assembly SDBV01 (sample SAMN10402039, study PRJNA504765) | marine sediment metagenome | isolation source: marine sediment core GS10_PC15, 223 cmbsf | place: Arctic Ocean: Southern Knipovich Ridge | collected 2010
ATCTCGGCCTCGAGCAAATCAATAATCTGATTAAGTTCCTGGATTACTGTCGACAACCTTAAACTCCTGATGCTTATGCCCGATTCCCTTCCCGCTCTTTTGCAGCATGTGGATGATAGGCTTCCCCGGTTTGGAGCATTTCGAGCATCGGTATTCGTTGGAGTTTAATGCCCGGGTAGAATTGACTAACTCTCTGGCTTCCGGTAACTGCTTCGGTTTAACTATTAAATACTTCGGTTTCGTTGGAGTAAAGCCGTCACAACTGATGACATTATCGTTGCCGACTCCATCCCCGAATTCGATTTTATCATGTTCGCAGCTTGGCAATGCCTGTTGGCAGGAATCGCAGAGATTGACCAACCTCGGGTCACCGTCTGGCTCTTTGCCCTCCTCCACCACTTCATGTTTGACATGAGGATGCACCACATCCGCCGGCAGTCCGACAGGGTTGCACTCCAGGCAAGGCTTCCCATCAATATACCCCTGGTCATTACACCGCTTGCACACCGCGGTCACCACGACCCCATCTACAATAACCGGAACCGCCGAGCGCGTCTCAATATCGGTGTCCGCATTATGCAGATAAGAATTCCGCCACTCCTCGCTTAACTTGTCCCAATCGTGGCCGTCTTTCTTCGCCATCGCTATGGCTATGGTAGTTCTTGTCTCCATTTTATTCAGCCTCCTTTTTTTCTAAAGATTCCCTAAAAGCCTTCGCGGCTTTGAGTAGCTTAATAGTCGGATTCTTCTTGGCTTCCTTGGTCAATTCCTCGATAACCTGGGCCGGGTCGTCAACCCCGATATTGAGTAAGGCCACCTGCTGCACATCCGTAGACTCCCCAAACTCAGGGAATGTGGCCACCGTGTCCGCTATCGCCTCGGCTACTTCACCAACACCCTCTCCGCTGATCTCCGGGAAGTCCCTGTCTACATACCACTTATCCGGCGGCACCTTATTCCAAGCCAGCACAATCTCGTCAATATCCTGATACGCACCATCCCAGATAGCCTGATATGACTGGAACATCTTGAGCATGGGCAATTCAACCGTCTTTGCCGTTGCCAGGTTACCAATGGAGATATCCCCGTAATACTGCTCCGGAATCCCGACTGCAGCACACACCTGGAGCTTTACCATGCGCGCATCCTGATATGCTGATGATGCTCCCGATTCCGTCTTTATCGGTGTGGTGTCCGACCCCAGGTTCTCCAGTAGCTGAGAGCCGGCTTTGATTTCCTTATCATCGGTTAATGCCTTCATGGCATCAACCGCGGTCTGACCGCCCTTGACCTTAGTCCTCCAGGCAAACCGCGCCAGCGCCAGGATGACGGCGATTCGGGATGCCAGGAATCGTCTGTACTGCTTAATCCAATCTAAAGCCGGAAGCAATAAAGGATTGCCCCGCTGCGTGGTCGTGTTATAGGTAAGGTGATAGACAATCCCATCATCGGATGCAGTCACGGTCTTGCCGGCCGAATCAACACCGGCCACATTCTTCATATTGGTATGGCTGCGATAAACCGTCTCATGAGGATTACCCTGCGGGTCCGACCATGACCGGACGTAGTACAGAACCTCATCCTGGTCTTCCGGATTGGTGATTATCGCCGTTATCTCCAGGGGCTCGATGAACCGGATGGTAACCTTTCCTTGTGCTCCCAGGAATAGAGCATAAAACACCTCGCCATCAATTAATAGTTTATCCGATGACTTGCGCTGACCCCGGTTCGATAATACCGACTTATTCTCCGGGGCATTCCAGAACGCCTCGAGCACCTTCTTGGCCTTCTCATTATCCTCAGCCACCGACCACACCATGCCAGTGCCAAAGGTATAATCAGTCCACAGTCTTATAGACTGTTTCCCGAGCGGGTCCTTAACCGCGTAGAGCCTCGACAATTTCAGGTTGGCAATCCGAGCTGCCGCGGTGATGACATCAGCCGTCTGGCCGGATAGATTAATCCAGCCCTCATCCTCCAGGGCAAGCTGGTCTTCAACCGCCTGCGTGGCTTCCCGGATAAGAGTCCCGAGCTCGTCAACCGGTGCCAATTCCCTGAGTCGTCTATCCTCTGGTGATTCCATGCATTAACTCCTAACCCGGGGCGGTGTCCACTAATTCCCTTATAATACGCTCCGCCATTTCAGCCCGACTAACATCGCTAAATAGTTGTGTCTGAGATTGACTGATTGCCTTTATTTGACCAATAATATAACCCTCAGTCTCTTCATTAACAGGGAATCCACCATCCCGAGTCCATAAATAAATTAGGGCCTTTCCGTTCATGATTCCGCTCCTTTTATTTCTCTCTGATTTCAAGGGATATGCTTGGCAATGCTCCTGTCTCGGCATCCGCAGCTACATGAAAACTCCACATCACACTCTCGCTTGAATTGGCTGCTATATCCCCCAAGACATTAGCAGACGTTCCCATGACAAGCGTGGTTCCAGGTAAGGGATTCGCAACCACTACACTGTAGCCATCTTCCTCGATTACTATTACGCCATCAACAAGCGTCTCTATCTGGGCAAATGAACTGCGAGGATTCCTAATTGTCACCGTCAGAGATCCGCCGACTCCCTGGGTTAGATTAGCCGACCATATCCCATCTACCAGCACCCCGCCTTTATCTGATATGTCGATACCTGTTACCTCTAGCGGAAGGGGGGCATCAGGAGGTGGGTCACCACCACCACCGCCACCGCCGCCGCCGCCGCCTCCACCACCCCCAGGAGCCACTATAGTAATGCCAGTCGTGGTAGACCATATTTGTGTAGTAGCTAGAGCTATCCCACCAGCCAGAACTGACAGAATCACCACTGCTATCACTACCGCTCTCAGATGCTTCCTTATTGTGCCCCTTAGATTCTTGATGTTCATGCTGTGCCTCCCGCTCCTTTTATAGTGCTAAATCCATATTCTCCATGTTCTGCATGGCATCGTAGACTACGATGCTGGACTCCGGCTCCGGCTCCTCAGACAAATACATCACTGGATACCGCCGGGAGTCCATGCCATGAGAGAAATTATGGGTCGTTTTCTCTGTCAGCTTGCCGGACTTGTCGGCCATATACTTGAAGTTCCGCTGCTCCTTGATGCAGTTCAACGAATCCTCTGTCCAGTACTGCTTATACTGCCGGACTTTCTGGTGACCAAACTCCACGGACCCGGGACCCTTCTTGACCCCTCTGATATTGAAGTCTAACAGGCGGATTTCCTCTATCGACTTCGGCTCGTCTGAATCCGCAATGATTTCGTCGGAGTTCTTCTGGACCCCCAGGTCGGTCATCAAATCAGCGATATCCTGATTCGTCAACCCGAGCTCGTAAAATAATTCCTCACTGTAAATCTCCATCGTCTGGGGAAAAACCTTATGCCGGGTCAACACCGCCGGGTCACCGGAGAAACCGAAGTCTAATCCGTAGATGAGCTGCCCCTGCTCCGGCAATTCCTTCACCTGGCTAAACACCGGGTAGACAAGCCCCTCCACCTTGCCGGTCAAACCAAGGCCGAAGACATTCCACCAGTTCGGGTCCTTATCCCGGTTAGATTCGATGTTATCAATCACCGACTGAGGCAATACCTTCTTGGCATCAAGATATGTCGAGCGAATGAAGGCGCTGGTAGGGTCATGCAGCCAGCCAGGATAAACGGTACCACCCGACTCATACTGGTGCGCCCAGAACTCGCCGACCGGATTCCAATCAAGGAATGTGAACGTCTCTGTCCGGATATCCAGACCCCGAGCGGTCTCCCATGGAATATTATTGGCTTCATTCAGGAATAGGAATTGCCGCCGAGGCCCCCTAGCCTTGTTGGCATCATCCGCTCCGAAGAACTCCACAGTGCCGAACTCGCTGGCCCGGTAGACATGGTCAGTCCTGTTATACCGGGGATTATTCTGCTGCGACTCCCCGATGATATTAAAGAAGTCCCGGATAGCTCCCTTCTTAAGATGAGGCAACGACTCCGCCACCACCGATATCAACGTGGGCTTCTTGGCGTACTGAGTTATCAGAGCAAGAATCTGGAGAATAGAATACGTCTTTGTCGATGACGTCCCTCCCTGATTCAGAGCCCGCCGTTTGCCGGCAACCAGTGCCTGATTATTCTCGACCCACACCCGGGTCGTTGTCATATCCACTATCCTACCGTCTTGCCATCAATTAACCGCTCGGCCAGCTTCCTATCTTCCTCGGTTTCCACATTGATGGTTAGAGTCCGGGCATCAACCTTAATTGTGGCCTCATCACCGTACAACTTGTCCATTTTATTCAGCAGGTCAATGGCTTGAGCAGGACTATTAAGTTTGATTGTGGTGTGCTTGACCGGGATATCTCTACCGATCTCTGTTATCCTTATCTCCTGGAGGGCAGCACTCTGTAGCTTCTCAGGAGTGAGCTTGGTCATAAAGTCGGCGAACCGGCCCCGGACAATCTGGGTCAGTACCTGCTTCCGCTCCAGGACGTTGGCAACAGAGTCATCCTCAGCCTTTTGTTGCAGTTCATTATAGCGGGCTATAATGTTCACATTTGTTGACAGCCTGGCACCTATTGACCTGGCCCACTTTGGCGCATAACCGGCTACGATAGCCGACTCTTCTTTGGTCTTGCCTTCAAACCAGTTCCTAGCAAAAAGCTCTTGTCTTGACTCTTTAAGTGCCGGCATCTATCCTCACCGCCTCTTTCCCGGTGAACTCTTCCCACCGCTTGATTATCACATCGCAGTAATGCTCGTCTATCTCCATCATAAAGCACCTGCGCCCTAGCTTCTCACAGGCTATTAGAGTGGAGCCTGAACCACCGAAGAGGTCTAAGATTAAAGTCTTTGACTCGGTATAATCACTTAAAATATCAACAAGAAGCAATACCGATTTCTGAGCAGGGTGCAACCTCTTTCCTGTTTCACCTTGCCTACTGTAACCATCCCAACGATGTAGATATTTTTTAACTACTACTCCCGGTATGTTTGTCCATGCTAATTCACAGTCAGAGAATGTTAAGTTGGGGTTTTTATCCTTATCCCATACTAGCCATTGACCACCTAAAGGCAAATAATGAGCTAAATAATTTCCACCCCATATTATCGCTACGGATGCCAAGTCCACCAAAAAATTGACGTCCATTGCAATATGGTCACCCTTTATAGGCTTGAACTTGCTGACAGGTATTTCCTTAGTGCCACCGCCGATATGACCATTCTTGCCTACAACATTTATCCCATAAGGCGGGTCAGTAAAGACCATATCTGCCTTCTCACCCCCCATCAGCTTATCCACATCGCCCTGAACAGTGGCATCACCGCATACCAGACGATGATTCCCTAGACTCCAGAGATCGCCTCGCCTACAAATCGATTCGATTCTGTGGCCTCCGGTACGGCGTCGTCATCGGTTAATCCCTCTTCTGGTACATGGAACTGGTTCATCAGGTCTTCAATCTCTTTCAGATCGAAGCCTGTTATCTCCATGTCAAAGGCGCCGGTGTCCAGTTCCTCGAGTAAGTCCTTCAGCCTGGGGAAGTCCCACTCCCCGGATATTTTGTTAAGCGCCAGGTTGAGGGCTTTTTCTTTGGCGTCATCGAGGTCAACGACCGATACCTCAACCGATTTAATATCCATGCTTTTGAGGATTTTCAGCCTTTGATGACCGCCCACTAAATTCCCGGTTCTCTTATTCCAGACTAGCGGTTCGACCATGTCAAACTCAGTAATGGACTTCCTGAGCTTCTCATATTCTGCGTCACCGGGCTGCAGGTCCTTCCGGGGATTATACGCAGCCGGATTAATTTGGTCAAGGGCAATCGTCTGGATATCCATATGCTCCTTAATAGAGAAAGCCCAGTATCTCAACCGGGCTTTCTCGATCTGTGAGTGGCTTCACCCCAACACTAATCAGGCTTATGGGGATGTGCATTAAGTTCTGACTTTACAGCGCCTGAACTCCTCTCTGCTCACAACCACCCTAACAGAGTTGAGCCTTTATCCTCTGACAGCGTTCCGCTAATTGTAGCCTATACCCATATCGCCACTTTTGTCAAGTTTGTAACTAATAAGGGGCAGTACTTGCTTATTTTGAATTCAATTACTGCTCATGCCTAACCGACCCACTTAGTCACGGCATTTCCTGCCTTAATTTCCAATAACCCCCATCTATGTCATTAGCCACTTCTATGTATTGGTGAAAGCGAGTATCAGCGTGAAAGTCCTCATCTAACAATGGCTTCAAATTATTCTTAAGGAACACCGGGATACCAGCCTTATCCGCTGCTTCAACTATCCACCTGACGGAGTCAATACTGGGTGCTGTGGATTGTTTAATAGGAGTGCATTGTCCTATTATCACCCACGATATTCCTGCTTCAGTTAACTGATTGCCTGAGTTCTGCTCTGAGTTGAACATTCTCTACCTCCAATAAAGTAATACGCTTTTCTAAAAAGGTAATCCGTGTTTCAAGGATGGTTATTTGGTTGTGTCTATCATCTGAGACTAATTGTAAATTGCCAATTCGGTTGTTCATTTTGTCCTGCTTCTTTTTATGATGAACAATCTCCCAACGATGAAGACACCGACCTAAATGCTTTGCCATTACAAGTCTATGCTCGAGGACATAACCATCCTTTTTTACCATTGGGTAGAAGAAATCATCGGGCTGAATTAGTATCTCTTTATAGCCATTCTTGTTTATCTTCCATCCCCGTATCCAAGACGGATTAGCCTGTCCTCTTTTATAATGAGTGGAGTCCCGGTGCTTAGGAGCACACCTACGGCATCTTGGACTTTGTGGTTTCCCCCGAAGCAATACAGTCCATTTAGGCTCATCGCAATCAATACACGCCACCCACGCATACTTCCGATAGGCAGAGTCTCGCTTAATCTCATCAATAACAGGCATTATTTTCTCCTAGTCTTATTCCAGTAAGGACTTTTACATTTTGGGCAGATAGTTATCTCTTGCTGTCGTGGTGTCCAATTGTGCCCACATCTCTTACAATTCAATGTTGTTATGTTTAGCTTCATATCCTTACCTATAAGTATAACCCAAGCACTAGGATTTGTCAACTATGATATGGCCTAGTAGGGGTTCAAAACTGAGGAACTTAACTTTGGTGTCAACCATTTTCAAGTAGTGTATAGCCGTATCAAACATCTCTTGATTTGTAATTGATACTCCGAGATAAACATTCGGGGGAAACGGCGACCACGCAGGTAAGTTCTGAGGCTGTTTGGTCAGGAGATAGAAACGGTGGAACTGATATTGACCCTGTGATATTTTACCTAACACCCTACGAGTCCATTCTTCAGGGACACCGATCCCGAACAAGTCCGACATATCGCAGACGAAGATACCTTTTGGAGCCACTCGCCAAGAGTTTGTTAATGATTGGGCTAGCTTACTTTCATCCAGACGGGGATAAAAGGGGTAGCTATCTTCATCATAATTTTTGGTGGCCGTATTCTTGTTCGCTAAGTATCTTTCCCTGAGGCGAGTATTTGCCAGCCTGTAAGCGTAGCAAGGAAAGTTACCACCTTGGCACATCCCGTCAATCTGATTATTACAGCCTGTTATCGGGTTCCAGGTATAGCCCGCAGTACCGTCAGGATTCAAAGCCCATTCGATTTGTGTCTTATTCATTTCACCCTCCCCTTTAATATTTGGTCAGCTAATTTATAACACACTCGGCAAGGTGTTCCGCCCTCTCCACCGTGAAGTTCACTTGATATTCTGGCTATCCTCTCCCTCTCAGCTATCATATACAGCACCCATAGCGCATCCCTATTCTCAATTGCTTCTTCCAATGTCATCTCAAGGTTGGTCATTGCTTACTCTCCTTAATGCTTTTTAAGAGTGCTTTCCAATCACCATAATAATGAAATACATGGCACATTTTTGCTATCAGTGTGAATAGAATAAATTCGTGCCCTTCTGGTAGTGGAAAGCCCATTACTCCATTCTTTACAAATAAGGAGTTGAGTACCTTCGCAACTTCCAAAACCTCTTTCCCCCCGAACAAGTCTATCGCCGTCTGTTCCCCTTTATCAGTTAGAGCAAAGGTTCCTTCTCCATTTCGTAGACCACTTGGCTTCACGCTACCATCAGCTACCCCATGCCATAATAGACTCTCAAGTTCAGACACATCCATATCTTCAAAGTTCTTTTCATCTTCGCTCATCTTTCAGCACCTCCCTTTTATTTGGCTCTTGAGGTCTTTGAAGTTCGTTGAGGCGTTAGGTCTCAGGGCTATATACCCACTCACATCTACATAAAATATATCCTTCTCGATTAGCTCCACAATCTGCCTCAGAGTTTCTTGGGCTTGGGCTCGGGCTATCTTTTTAGAAAATAGTATTTGTTTACCAATGAAACGAAATGTCTCTGCATCTAAGGTTTCCCTAAGATGAGCAGCTACTTTGTCGTCTGGCTCGGCGAGGTAATCATCAACTTCCTTGTCTGTGGGCGATAAACCATCTATCTCAGCATCCCCTAGCTCTTTTAACATCATTCACTCTCCTTTTTCACTGTAGCTCTAACGATATAGGCCAATTGCGTACCTATATACGTCAGACTATAACCAAAATCCAACATTTGCTTACAGAAAGCACGATACATTTCTATTCTAGCCTGTTGACTAACTTTCATTCCTTCTCCTCCTGTTATGATTATTGGGTTTCTAGGTTAGGGCTACCAAAGATTCTACCAACTGACTCCACTCTGTAAACTTCCTTACGCTAGGATGATGGCTAAATATACAATCGTCTTGCTTACTTCCATATAGCCAAATAGGAATACCCACACCGAGTGCAATACCCATCTCAACTAATGCTCCTCGGTACCGGTAATCATCAAGAAACACACCAATATACAAGTCAGCCCCTTTTACGCCTTCAGCGTCATCAACGGCATACTGGTCTGGGTAGGATTCGTCCTCATATTCATGATGCGTCCAGTCGCAGGTGATTTCTTCTCCCATGCCTTCAAGTATTCTCATGATTTCAGATATCCTTTGCCTATCTTCCCACTTACCAGCTACATATATTTTCATTCCTGTCACCCTCCTTATACTAGCTCCTTTTGCTTTTTATCCTTTTTTAAGAAGTCCCTGTATGATTTACCCTTCCGCTTCTTGGTATCGTGCCATCTTCTATCAGGACCACTAGCCACATAGGCCAGGGCATTCTTTAATCTCTTCCTGACCGACCACACCGGAAGACTGAGGTATTTCGCCATCGATTCCTCACTCTTCCCCCAACACTCGATAGCCTCCAGGATAAGGCCATCCCAACCGCATTGCTCCAACCGGGTTTCAATTTCTGCAGCGTATTCTATGGGAGTGGTGAAACTTGCCCTGCCCTTAGTCCGCTGTCCTTGGATATCTACATAATTACTGGCATTCGGCGGCCAATGACCACTCAGTAATGTCCCCAGGTTCTGGATTAACCAAAGAGCCGTCCGGCGGTTAAACCTTATTTCCCCGGGCGCGTACCAGTCTTGTTGCGTCAATTTCGCCTCTTCGACGGCGGCCTCCGCATGAATTTACCGTAGTCGAAACCTTCAGGAATACCATCAATACCGATGATATCCGGATACCACTCTCTCCATACCGGGAGCGGCTCACTAAACTCCTGAACATCGAGAGCCTTCAGCAACGCCAGTTTGGATTTATCATTCAGTGAGCACCACAAAGGCAGCCCATGTCTCACGATAAAGCCTCTGCAACTAATTCATCAGGGACATTGAATAGCCCGAGAATACCGCGATAGTTAATTTGCTTCTTGAACTCCCGAGCCCCTTCAAGCACGAACCCATAAGGGCCAACAAACCATCTGCTATTGATATAGCTTTGCCCTTTGAAATATTGGATGCACTCGATGATGTTTACCACGCCAATAATCGCACCGTGAATGAAATACTCCGGCAGGATTAGCCCGAGCTGCTCCTGATTCTGCCGTATCCAGACTAGGTGCTCAGCATTGAATTTCATCGAGGCATGAATCAGAATGGGGCCTCGGTATTTTGTCGGCCAAGTTCTATTCTCGACATCCTTGCCATTGAATATCGCCCAGGCCATGGGCTGAGTTAAACTTAATGCTTTCACTACTCCGGCCTCCAAAATATAGACTGAATCTGCTCCCAATCCTCATCCGAATCATCCCAGACGAATACCAACTCGGTCACCTTCAACCATTCCGATAACCAGAAATACTGCTCAACTGAGAGATTATCCGGCCTGATTTTCAGCTCCGCAACGATGAGCCGACCTTCCTTCAGGAAAAGCATGTCCGGGAAGCCGGCAGGACTATGCCTACTATTCCAGGTATAGTAAATATGCTCATACCCTGACAACCGCGCCAGTTCCGTGATTCGCTGCCGGAGCTCCTCATGCTTTGGCATCAATCCCCCTTCGGATTCGGATTATAACGCTCTTCCCATTCATGCCGGCAATGCTGGCATTCAGCTTGGATAATTCCCTGCTCAGGAATCCGATTATCGACTACATCTCGGGATCCACAGTTCGGACATATCACAACTCCAACCTCCTCTGGCCAAGATAAGCTTCCCGGGGTTTACCGCCGTGCTCCGATAGGAACGCGGTTGCTTCTTCCATCTTCTCCCGGTTAGCCTCACTACCAGTACCATAAAAGAACCCTCCATACCAGCACTTACACCGGGACCCGGCAGCATTATGGCACCGGTCATCACACCGCCTAACTTTATTCATCAGTCTCCCCCTTCTTATACCACTCACTTAACCTCTTGCCTCCAATTCTGTGCTTGTGAGAATAACCATCTGATTGTCCCCAGGTAGCTACTCTTTGTTTAGCCGATTGTATCTTTCTCTTAGCCATTATTCCCTCTCCTTCTCATCCAGGGTCAAGTCCTTGTGCTTCCCAACTACAGCGATGATTTCTGTGGTCTGGTATTATTACCTTCTCATCTATCAAGGCTAGGATTTGGTCTGCTTCCGTAAGGCAAGATTGCTGTGTACTCGCCCAATTCCAATCAAGCCCCTTAAAATCCGATAATCTTATAGCTATATCAATCCTCAACAAATCCCTATCAGGTCTTTTCAGTTTGAGGAGTTCCATATCTGCCTTCAATTGTAAATTAACTCCGCTCTCAAAGGCTTCTCTTTCTGATTGCGTCATTGCCCAGAATCTTTCATTCTTTACTGTCAATTCTGCCATCTTATTCTCCTTAATGTGTATTAGGTTAGCTCGCCTTAAATTCCTCAAAGGACATAACTTTGTAAAAACCATGTGGTTGATTTATCCACCGAGCGAGTTCTCTCAATTCATCTTCCTCTCGTGTTACTAGGGGTGAAACGTCATTAACTACTCGATACTTCATAACAAATGGGGATGCTCCGTAGCTTTTTATCATTTCTATGCGCCCCAGATCCTCTTCTAAGGTAGTGTTAAAACCAACAAGAAGGAAAATCATTACCCTGCTCATTCGGATACCTGCCTTCTGGAGGTATCGCATCCCTTTTCTAAATTGTTTTTCTATGCTAACATAATCAAAGCTAAAACTAATCTGCCTACTGTGCTTTATCTCAGCAATAAACCAAGCCGACTCTTCATCGACCAATCGAATATCAAGTGCTTGGTTAAAATCCACCTTTAGATTACGTTGTATCAATTGCCTGCATATCACCTTGAAGTGGTCAGGTACTGCTAGAATATTGTTATCCAATAAGGTTATTGATTTACTCTCCCCATCCCAAATATCAAAAATATCCCCTACAACAGTAATGCCACCTTCAGCTTTGGGGACAATACAGAACGGGCATTTTCTGATACAGCCCCTAGTGGTGAACCCGTAGTTTAAGAGAGGATGCAGACGGTCAATCTCAGCAGGCAACTTTACGGTTAGGTCATACCCAGTCCCCCCTGTGATAAGTTCAGGATTTAACCCTTTATAGTTATCAACAATACCCTTGTTCTTCGTAAAGATACATGACGCATAAGCCTTGTCAGCACCTGTCAGCAACATTGGCATATCCCAAACTACCTCATCACCCCGAAGTTCGTGCCACATTTCAACCTTCTTTAAGGCTATGTTGGGTAGCTTACTATCTATATTCAAGAGCAGTACCTTCATCTTCTCAAACTCCTTAACTGATGGGGTTATTTCCTTAATTCTGCTAATGCTCTTGTTAGGTCAAAGCTTGCCCTCTTGCAACTAGCTACATCTTTGGAACTTATAGGATAAAATTCTGAATGTTCTTTATGAATAGCCTTAATCGCTTGCTTAGCTTTAATAGCTGACATCACAAACCTCTGGGCCACCTCAACACAGTTTTCTATTTCCTCTATGTTCATATTACTCCTTCGGCTTGCGGGCTCGGTTTCTCTCGCTCCCCCCATTCCGCATCCGGAACCGATAGTTTTGAGATCGGGAGACACCCGCAAGCCTGTTTTAATCTCCTTTAGTCCCCATGATAAGGTTGAATGTTAATGAACTTTGTGCCTTCATCCTCATATAAGAATGTCCACGCCATATTTTTTGGATGCACCGTTTTGTCTGCCGGTACTTTGGCATCTACTATCTTTAGTTTATTAGAGTCCATTGCCAGGTAAAGTGTTGCAGCTTTAAGTGTCTGCTCTCCCCCAAAGGCTGTGTCTCTCCCGGCCGGCTTCTGCAACCCAATTACCGCATTGGAACCAAGCCCTTGAAGTTTCTGATCTATCTTTTTAACCTGAGCTCCAATCATATAAAAGTCGGTCCCTTCAGGAGCATCTATATAATCAATAACATAGAGTGTATTAGGGTGCTTTATATACTGATGAAAATGGTCAGTGACAAACTTTACACTGAAAGGTGCGGGCACCGGTATGTCAATATCCATAGCATCGAATCTATC
>SDBV01009560.1_pt1 | contig 12864 bp, 17 predicted proteins | sample 2277081 | NCBI WGS metagenome assembly SDBV01 (sample SAMN10402039, study PRJNA504765) | marine sediment metagenome | isolation source: marine sediment core GS10_PC15, 223 cmbsf | place: Arctic Ocean: Southern Knipovich Ridge | collected 2010
ACCTATAGATTCTCTGTGTAATTTATAACTGTTTGGATATCTTACCCATCTTTCGTGATGAAACCCTTTTTTTCTCCAATCCCAATATTTTGGCGTAAGATTATCATCTTTGATGTGAATTTCCGATGGGTGTTTCCACCGAATACATTTAGGATAATATTGGCTCAAAGGTTGAGATATAGCACTTACGTGTTCCCATACTTTACTAAATTGCCAAAAATTCTCCATAATTACACCATCGTCATCTTTCATAGTGTAAGGAGATAAAGGTCCGGTTGTGTGAATTAGAATATTTGTATAACCATCCGTTTCCGGTTGTGTTTGGGATTTATAGTCATATTTTCCAACTCGAATGCTCATTTCTTATTTGATTTGCAGAGAATAAGATGGACTCATATTCCATTATTTTTGAAAAATAGAAATCGGAGGGGAAGAATGGTAAAATACGTTTTTATCGACAGCATCTATAAAAATAGCTAATTCTTCGGGAAGAGTGTAAACCAACTGTCTTTGAAGATTAATTACATTGACAAAAACTTGAAGACAGTCCAATCTCGAATGGCGTTTAAAAGTAGTTTTTACACCTGGCCAATCAACATCGATTTCTTCTGAACTCCACACCCAAAATTCTGGAACAGGTATTCCTTTTTCATCGTTTATATTTGCAACATTGCGGATAATTGTGTCAAATAAAGGTGGTATTTTCTCTCCTTCATTAGAGAGGGAGAATATTTCAAATGCATACTGCATTTAATATTTATGGATATAAAGTCTATTTCGAATATACATTTTATTGAAGGTAATATTAGCGCGTTTTTCTTTGGAGAGAAAGTACAAAATAAAACTATTAAAAATGATGTTAATTTGCTACTTGAAACAAATAATCTCAAATGTCTTCGAAAAACGAACTTCAAGAATTTTTTCAAAAGAATAAATTATCTCTTCCCGAATATACAACTGATAGGATTGGAGGAGATGCTCATACTCCGGAATGGTTAACAGTTGTAGAATTATGTGACGGTTCGACACATCGAGGAGATATTCAAGCTACTAAAAAGAAGGCTGAATTGAATGCGGCAACCAACGCTCTAAAACATATTCAAAATGCGAAATTTTTGCACACCAACCCATTATACGATTTACAATTCAATAAAGCTATCAAAATTTTTGTAGACATCGAAAACAAACCAAATTTTATTGAAGAATTTGTAAATAAAGTTTCATCAAAAAACATTGAAGTACATGGTTTTGTATCCAACGGCCATCCACAATTTAAACCTTTCAAAGATAATAGAATTAGTATTTACCCCATTCCTTCTACAAGAAAAGATGGGGCTGACGTAGGTCTAATTATGCATGTAGGAATGATATTACGCCAAGAACAGTCTGATGAAACTGTTTACATTATTGTTTCAAACGATCATTTCGCTGATGCTCTAGTCGATTGTATAAAAATCTATAAAAAAGAAGCGTATGTATGTAGATCATTCGAAGATGTTATATCAACTTTCCAAGAACTTTATGAACGATAATATTTGACTAGTGAATATGTAACCCTAAAACAGGTTATATATCAAAATTTATACGAGATGTTGATATTTTTTTGCAAGTTGTCTGATGTAAAGATTATGACTCCTTTGAAGAGTTGTTACTTTCTTTGAAACGGTCCGTTTAAATTTTGAGTCTTGGTTTAAAATCCATTGATTTGCTGCGATGTGTTTGAGCATTGCTTTACATATTTTTTTATACCTATCATGATATAATATTTGATTATAATCAGACCATTTTTTAATAACCTTTTTTTGTTTTGTTTCTAATTGTGGTTCTGCATAGAATCGAAAAAGTTTCGAAGTTCCCATTAAATGTATAAGATCCCTTGGATTGCTAACATGAGAAACAATATCACCAACAATTTCTCTTGGAATGTAATGTTCACCAAAGTTCATTTTGGAATCGAGACTTTTGAAAAGTGTCAATTCACAATTTCATTTTTACAGTTTGAATCGTGTTAATCTTTTTATATGAGATGCTGATATTTTTTCGCGAATTGTTGGGCGTAAGAATGAGGATTCTGTTGAAACTCTTTTAGTTTCTTTGATATTACTTGTTTAATTTTTGGGTAACGATTTGAAAACCATTGATTTTGTGTAATTTTTGTGAACAATACTTCAGCAATTTTAACCTTGTCTGCTGAACTATCTGCTTTCTGATTATCATTCACCAGTTTTCTTATTGTTGTGGTTCTGCATAGAATCGAAAAAGTTTTGAAGTTCCCATTAAATATATAAGATCCCTTGGATTTTTAACAAAAGAAACAATCTCACCAACAATTTCTCTTGGAATGTAATGTTCACAAAAGTTCATTTGGGAATATCGAGACTTTTGAAGAATTATCAATTCGCAATTTCATTTTTACAGTTTGAACTTTGTCCATACACCATAATGAGATGAAATTGTTATTTCTGAATTTTCTCCATACAACTTACAATCGACACATTCTATAGCACCATCAACAGAAGGACGATACCATACTTGGTCTGGCCTATCCTTATTCGGAGGTGCAGCAAGAAGATTGTAATCGCTGTTAACGGTATATTTAGAAGAATTATTTCCTGCTTCATACCATGCATCATACCATCCTGGAGGAAGTTGTTGATCTTTTTGATATTCGAAAAGTCGTGTATCGCCGCCAAAAATAATATTTTCGTTAGAATTAATAGATTTTAAAAGAGAAGGGAAACTAGCTATCTGAAATCGACGAAGCGCAACATTAGAATCAAATTGCGCTGTACATATCCATACTTCTTTCCCCCATAAATCTATTTTTGCCATAATTAATCCTCGACTTTCATTTCCACGTTGGAAAGATATATAATCAGTTTTCATGGGGAATTTAGAAAAAATCATTTCTCCTGTCGGTCGACGTTGCATAATATCTAATAAATGGCGTTTATATCCTAAAAGTCCCATCTCTCTGAGTAATTTTTCGTATGTTAAACGACTGCCTTCTTGGATGACAATTACATCGGGAGGATTATTTTTAACAAGTTGAAAGAATGCAGTGAGTCTCTCTTCAAAATTATATTCCCGACTGTCAATATTATAAGTAACAAAAGTGAATTCAGTCATATCTGATGGTAATATGTATTACTCTTTAGAACATGATAGGTTTTTCCGTTGGTGCGTACCCAAATTATCTTTTTCTGGTATGGCTACAAAATTTTCCAAAGAAACTTCTTTATGAGTGAAAAAGTTGAACAATTTAATGCTGCTGGTTGTTTTATTTCCCTGCACACCTAGAGGTACTTGAATACAAATAACATACATTGACATCGCATTGTAGAGATTATGAACTTTTTTTCCTTCAGGATAGTAGTTCATAAGATTATTCCACATCACTCCTTTGTATTCTGCAAAGTAGTATTCACAATTAAATCCTTGCCTAGGTACGCGGAGCATCTTATAAATATTAATACCTGAACCTTTGGTTTTAGACATTTCTTCTGCGTGGGGTTCGTATTGCTTGAGGATACATTTCCATGCTCTTTTTAACCGTATTATTGTCTCTTTGTCGAAGTATGTAACTACACCTTTTTTTTCATAATCCATATTAATAGCACTTTTGGTCTTTAATCCTCTTGACTACTATTAAGTAATTCATAACGCAAAATGAAGATTAATCCTATGATAATATTTATATTGCTGATTGTGGTGATATGTTTTTGTATATTAACTAATAATTTGGGGGAGTTTTATACACCTGGTGACTATAGACAAATGAGTAGATTACCGTGGTGTACTCCACCGACCGGTATCGGAAATTTGGGAGAGAGACAATGTCGCGAGGTACGGAACAAGTACCCCGGGGATATATTCGCAACTGGAGAAGTGCCTATTAGCTGTTTACCGGATAAAATCTCAATCTATGAAACTGGTAATGCCCATAATCCTAATGTGTATAGTACATGGGGTGTAGTGAAACCGAATGAAATCCGATATTGAAAAAATGATATGTTGATTTGACTTTTTACAAAAGTAAGAAGATGTATACTGTCATAAGATTCGTTGATGGTAATGAACACACGCTTACTACCAGAGAAGCTCTTAATAAAATGCGATCCATGCGATCAGTAACTGTAAAGTTTTATGATAAATCCGAGTCACATTCGATTATAATTGATTACAATGTCAGATCTGATAAAGTAATTATCGATGGCAAGGTTCTCAAAATTTTGAAAGATTTTAACGATCAACAACTGGAAATGTATAAAGACTACATTAAAGATGGATTTGATGATTATACAGCAAGAATAAAAGGAACTCTTGCATTTTTCAGATTTGGCGGTTGGATTGATGGTGATGGAACTTTTATAGAATTGATGGATACATTTATAATTTCTATTGTAAAAAATGCATCGTTAGGATCTGCGTACAAGATCGATTGTGTAACAAACATATTGACTAATGTTATAAATGGGAGAGAATGTCATTTGCCGACGACAGGTTCTGAACTAGCAAACGCCGATTTCTTCAAAATAATAAACAATTTGTAAGATTTCTTTAATAAAGAAATCTTATTCCCATAAATCTATTTTTCCCTACTGTAGATACAAAGAACGTCGTTAATATTATTTGCCTCAACATGTCCACATATAACACCAAGAAATTCTGGCATATCAACGTAATTCTTCTTAACTCTCTTTATGGCAGGACCCCATTTGGGTTTATAACCCAAATGCTTACCATCAAGTTTTTTACGAAGTATACCACATATACCATCATAATCACTGCAAATCCAAGACAAAGCTGTTAAAAACTCATCGTAGTCATATCGATCACACGCCTGCAAATTAAAACTCATTTTTTTATGACAATCGCCTATGTCGAAGGACTCCATAATATACGAAAATGCATTGTTAAATTCTTTAGAAAGAGTGTCTATATTAGATAGAAAAATAGAGAGGTCGATAGTACAGCAGCAGGTGCGACAATGAGAAGACTCATAAATTTTCCCCTGACTCTTTTCAGATATAAAATCTAAAATAAATTGTGTATGCTCAAGTAATTTTGGATCTGTAACAAATTTGGATATTCTATTCAAAACGCCACGAGATGTTTCAAGCGTTTTTACATGGTTGGGAAGCTCTACAACATAAGTTGTAGTTACTGCCATAGCAATAGTTTGACATAAAATTTGAGGAGCTTCAGCATATTTTTTAGGTTTAGGATGACAGTTAGGACAATTACACTGATTTTCCATTTTAGTTATTTTTGGATTTCTAGGATTAAGATTTCATTTTTATTTACTAGTGAATAAATGAGGGTATTAATAATTTTATTTGTGATATGTTTAATTGTCGGATGGTTTATTTTTCGTTGTGAAGATGGTTCCCATTTTTCCGAAATGTGCCCAATGAATCTGAAATGGGATGGTAACTATGACAAAATAGATCCTTCCACAGATCAAAAACTTTACCCAGCGATTAAACATCGAAAATCTATATTGTCTGTTAGATGGAAACAGAAAATTCCTCGGGTCATTTATCAAACACATGAACGAGATGAAATTCCCGAGGGCATGAGAGAAGCTGTTGAGACTATTCTTCATGTTAATCAAACTTATGAATACAAATATTTTAACGCAAAAGAAGCACGAGCATTTATTGTAGACAAAATAGGAGAGAGAGCTGGTAAGTGCTACGATAAACTTATTCCAGGAGCCTACAAATCAGATCTATTTAGGTACTGTCTTATGTATATTAACGGTGGAGTCTATATAGATGCTGGATTTATTGCAATAACCCCTCTAGATAAAGTAATCGATCCCGATGATGAGTTTATTTCCGCGATAGATTCTTGTAAACCTGAATATTGCAATGGTCAAAAAGGAGTTTATAATGCTTTTATTTGTTGTGTTTCTGGTCATCCGATCATGAGATATGCCATCGGTAAAGTTCTCGATAACATCGAGAGGAACTATTACGGTATTTGTTCGATTGCTCCAACCGGTCCGTTGGTATTAGGAGAAGCTTTTAAAAATGTCACTGGAAAAGATATTAACGAGAAGACATATTCTAGAGGCATAAAACTATTGAGATTTTATGCTCCCACGGGATGTTTGAGTGGAGTAATTTTTAGCGGTTCTGATAAAATTTTTTACACTAAATATCCTTTTTACAGAGTAGAGTTGAAATTATATACTAATAATCAACAAGATTATCACCAGATGTGGGCCAAAAAACAAATATACAAAATATCAAGAGAAAAGACTGAGATCGATTGAAAAGTGATCATATTTAGTAAAATAAGCGGAATCGTTGCTTAGTGCATTTACAAATCCCTCCCATCCAAGTTCACGAATCGCTGTTAGTGCTATAATAGTGCGTCGGAAAGTATTATCATTAAATGTGGGTTCTGTTACAAACCAATCATCTAAATCATCAAATGTGGGATACGATTTGTGTATTCGTCCTAATACATACACCCTTTCTAGTCCAGGCCAAGGAAAATCTATAGCGGTGTTATCCCATTTTAGTGCGCCACCTTCCGTTTTCAGATCAAAATATTTCCACCAATCATTCTTCTCGACAACTTTATAAGCATTACTATATATTTTCCGGGTAACTTGGCCGAAATGCGAGAAATCACCAGGAATGTACATTGTCTTAGGATTATTCATAAAAAGTTGACTGCAAATATCATTTTTCATTATTTTCTATATGATTTAGACAAGAAATCTCTTTAAAATAAGATGCCATCTCGACAAAAATCAAAAAGTAGGAAGAATGTTTCTACCATAATTATTCTCCAAAATATAAATGCTGAAGACGTTCTTCTTGATCACTATGGAATAGGAAATGCTGATGATAACGTCCCTGATGATATTGAAGAAACAATTCTTGATTTTGGAGATGATGATATTAAAATAACAGATTTAATACATGAATCATATAAAAGTTCCAAAAAAGCCATGTATTTTATAGATTCTCAAAAAAATAGAGTTAAGTATTGGATTAATATGATCGATATAGCTCAAAACGGTATATTACCACTTTATACAACAAAACCCTGCTGGGAATGTAGGAGTACTTTTAAATCTCACCCCCTTGGATGTCCAATTAGATATTGTTCTCAACTAGAAGGTTCTCTCAATCAAGAACGTATTGAAGAGAAATTTAAAGAAGCCAATCTTCCCCTCGATCAAGGTACAGATTTTTTTGAAACCGAAGGTATTTTTTGCACGTTCCCATGCATAAAGACTTATATTATTGAACAACTTTCAAAAACTAAATCTTCAAAATATAGAAAGGCTTTGACATTATTAACATTACTCTATTATAAAATGTTTGGACAAATTGTCACTATACCGACGGCAGGAAGTTGGAAACTATTGACCGAGTGGGGAGGTCATCTTACACCTCAGGAACTTAGAGCAACTACAGGATTACTTGAATATAATGAAACAGTTAATATGCGCAGACCATATATGTTTTCAAGTTTGACATATATACAAGAAAAACGAAAACGTGTGTAGTATAAAGAGAATCTTTATAATTTAAATAAAGATATTCATTATGTGGCTAGCTTTAGCTGTTATTGCAGGATTAGTGTTTGCGGAACCAAAAATATCAATTATTTTTATAAAAGCCTCTATACTAATGTTTACAAATTTCGGAATAATACTTCGAAAATGGATATATTTAGCTCGTTTAGGTATCTCTACTCAAATGATTTTTGATTTCGTTGTATTAAAAATTAGGATATTGACAATGCAAAAATTAGGATACGGACTTTTATCGTTACAGGATAATTCTTATAATCTTACGTATTATGATGGAGACTGTAAATACCGTATCAGATTTAATAAAATTCGAGGTGTTCGGCAAATTGTGTACGTTGAGAGCATTAAAGACAATAAAAATATTACGAAAGATATATTGGAATTATTAGGTCCTAGTCATAATTTTCACGGAATTCCAACAACATCCAAACTATTAGGATATCCAGATGGCCTTAAAATACAATATCGGAACGGTACATCTTTAAGTTACAATTCGGATAACATAATTCAACTTAATCTAACATAAGAAGACGTATCTTTTCCAGATACGTTCCAAGTCCACCCGTCAACATAAAGAAATTTAGTAGTCTTTTTCTTTTCTGCCTCCTTATATCCTATTAAAAACATTTCCATTTTCTGGTCAGATGGCGGCATAGTAAATTGCAGTAATGAAGAATTTCCACTCCAAGATACTTTAACAAGTTCAACTTTTTCGGGTGCCATTTGGCATCGTAGTTCTGTTAATTGATTAATTGATATAGTCATACATCTATAAAAATATCCCATTAATGCATTAGCAGGAAGTGAAAAATCACTTCCTGCTACTATTATTCCAAGAATTCTCTTTCGACAGTTAGAAATATAATCCCACGGAAAATTATTTACAAGTCCGCCATCAACACAATAGGAATCATTGTACTTAATTGGTGGGAAAAGTGGAGGCAAATTACATGATATTTTAACTGCATTAACACAACCTAAATTAGGACAAGTACCGGGAGAATATTTTTCTTCACACATCTTGGTAATATTTGCAGCGGCAACTGCCAAAGTTTTTCCCGTTAGTTCTTCAAGTTTTTTGAGAGTAGGTACGCATTTTAATTTTTTTTTAACAAGTTTAGTAAGTTTATCAATAAATCCGTCGATATTCATCAAACCCATATGTTTAGTAATATCCCAAATATTGTAACATTCGCCTATATTGAAAGCAGAGTCCATATAAATTTCGCTAAATATTTCCATTGGTGTATAACCGCAAATTAATAAAAGAGCTATAGCTGCGCCTATGCTTGTTCCAGCATATTCTTGCACATTATCTAATGTATAGTCTCCTTTTTCATAATAATAGTGTAATACTCCAAGTTCTAAAATACCTTTTATTCCTCCTCCTGACAAAACTACAGCATCAAAATTCGTCATTTATTGTTTTCCCATATATCTTTAATATGGGAAATAGTAAGATGGAAGTCAGTACTACCCTTATATTATTAACAATTATCGTTGGGGTAATTATTTTATTTTGGGGTTCACAACGTTCTACATATACATTTGTTCAACCTCCTGGAGATCATCGTCCTGACCCGGGAGATTTTCTTCTTACCACTGGGAATGTTCCTACAGGTGAAGGAGGTATGGTAGAAGAAATGACAGATATTTCGAATCTTACAGTTGAACTTTGTGAAGAATGTGTGAGTCATTGTATGTTATGGAAGAGTTTACATGGTTTATCAACGGATTTCAAAAAAGATCATGTTAGATGTTTGAATTATTGCAATATGGAATGTAATCCTCAAACAGGATTATAAAAGTGATATTATAAATATATTGGGTCAATTCTTGCAGAATGTCTATTTTAGATTTAATAACGCGTGATAACTTTCGGAATGTATTTCACGAATATATTCTTCCCGAATTATGTTTAGAAGACTGGTGTTGTTTATTGAGAACAACAAAGGAATTATGGAATCTCCGTCATCAGCTTCATCCCTTTTATAATTTACATCTTAAAAATAAATATATCTCTCCTGGGATACTAAAAAATATGCCTAGAGATTGGATATGTAAAATTCATACTCTAGATCTATCTGATGTTGGTATTAAAAATATCGATTTATTGAATTTGAAAGTTTATTCTCTAAATCTTTCCCGTACTACTATCACTGAAATAGGAAACTTTAGCAATCTTCACTTTCTAAATCTTTCTCGTACTAATGTTAAAGATTTATCCGTTTTGGAAAGTTGTACTAGCCTCGAAAGGCTAGATATTTCCGGTACTCGTGTTAATGATGTAGCAACTTTGGGGAGCTTTAGTAAGCTTCATACTCTAAATTTGTCTAGTACAAAAATAAGGGGTGTATCAGTTCTTAACAATCTTTGTGTTTTAGATCTTTCTTGTGCAAAAGTTGGAGATGTACTAAATTTGGAAAACTTTAGCAAGCTTCAGACTTTAAATCTTTCTTATACTAAAATTATAGATATTTCAGTTTTAGAAAGGTGTACTAGTCTCAAGAGACTAAATATTTCCCATACTGACATTCAAAATATTTCAGCATTGAAGATGTGCACTAGCCTCTTGAGACTAAATATGTCCCATACTGACATTCAAAATATTTCAGCATTGAAGATGTGCACTAGCCTCACAAAGCTAAATATTTCGTGTGCTTACAATATTTTTAATATTTCAGCATTAGAGATGTGCACCAGCCTCAATGGGCTAAATCTTTCGTCTACTAAAATCAAAGACATCTCATTTTTAGGGGGATTATTAAATCTTCATAATTTAGACCTTTCTGAAACCAACGTTGACGATATTTCAGGTTTAGGAGGATTGCTTAACATTCATACTCTAAATCTTTCTAGTACTAATATTGAAGATATTTCAGCTTTAGAAGGATTGCTAAATCTTCATACTCTGTATGTGCGTGATACTAAAATTAAAAACATGTTATCTTTGAAAGACTTGCCAAATCTTCATGTTTTAAACTCTTCTATCATAAAAAATATTCCTCAACAAATTTATGATTTAGATATTTCTTTCACTAATATTGAAGATATTTCAGACTTGGGGAATTTAAACAATCTTTTTACTCTAGATCTTTCTAAGACTGTCATTACAGATGTCTCAGCTTTAGGAAGTTGTAATAATCTCCACACTCTTGATCTTTCTGAAACTAATGTCGAAAATCTTCCAATCTCAAAGAATATTCATACACTACATCTTTCCCATGCAAAAGTCATCAAAGATATATCAACTTTAAGGAGCTTTGATAAGCTTCATAATCTAAATATTGCTGGTACTCAAATTACAGATATTTCAGTTTTAGCAAACTTGCTAAAGCTTTGTGTTTTGGATCTTCATCATACTAAAATAGACAACATATCAGTTTTAGGAGATTGTAGCAAGCTTCATACTCTAAATCTTTGGAACACAGAAGTCACAGACATATTAGCTTTGGGAAATTGTACCAATCTTCACACTCTAAACCTTATGAATACCAAAATTAAAGACATATCAGCTTTGGGAAGCTTGCTAAAGCTCCATACTCTAAATCTTCACAATAACACTTTAGTGAAAGATATATCAGGATTGGAGATGTGCCATAATCTCTACGATCTAAATTGTTCTTGTACAAATATCGAAAATATCTCAGCTTTGGGGAAATTGTTAAATCTTTACGATCTAAATCTTTCCCACACTAAAATCACAAACATCTCAGATTTAGGAAAATGCACTAATCTTCATACTCTGTATCTTTCTTATACTGACGTTAAAAATGTATTAGCATTAGGAAGTATAGATACACTTCATACTTTAGATCTTTCTCATACTCAAGTCGAGAATGTTTTGGTTTTGGAGCATATATATAACCTAAATCTATCTGATACTAGCGTTAAAGATGTATCAACTTTGGGAAATGTATATAAACTAAATATTCGAAATACTAGAGTCAGAGATATCTCAGCTTTGAGAAATAAAATACTTACTTTTTGACTGACAAAATGTTTCTTGTCTACATTCAAGGACAATGCAAAATATTAGCGCTGTATTATTAATCGTTGTTATCATAATTTTGATTTATGCGTGTTCAAGGTGTACACCTCGAACAAATGAGGATTATGATAGACATATGTCGTCCTACTACGATGAAGGATCATGGATTAAATTTCCTCCGCAGCTAATGTTTACGATAGATTAAATTCCATCTCTCCCTAGAGATGGAATTTTATTTTTGGAACTAGTAAATCCGCAGGTAGTTTGGTTCCATCAGGAATATTAGAAATTCTCGTAATAACGACAACAGCTATAATAATCGTCGTCTCTGAAATTTATATTACCTTTGGTAATATAAAGAATTGTTTAGTATCTTAAGAATCTCAGATGATGGCAAAGTGATTTGCTAAAATCAAGAATAGTTTTTCACAATTTTCCCCAGTTTTAGTTGATATCTCAATGTATTTGATAGCAACTTCATCAGCTTTCACTTTGTGATTAAGAATATCACATTTATTTCCGCAAACAATGACTGGCATATCTTTATCACATGCGACTTGTACGAATTCGATCCACTTCAAAAGGTTCTTATAAGAAAGCTTTGAATCTAGATCAAACATTGCAACAACCGCATCGGCTTGTGCATAGTATAAATTGCGTTTCTGCCCCGGGTAATCCCAAATCTTAAACGTCGTAGGCTTGCAATTGCTTGAAAATGTCACTTGATGACTTGTTGTATTATAGGTAGCGACATAATGGGGATCGAAAGTTTTGCCGGTGAGATTGCGAACAAGGGCAGTTTTGCCTATTCCTCTCGCTCCGATAATTATAACGTTGTAGATTTTTGCTTGATGTGATGGAATTTTAGTTTTGAAAGAATCCATTTAGTTCTAATTCAGAAATTTCAGAAACAAATATCACTTTTCACTTTTTGTTGTAAAATCAAATGCATCAAAAGAAGAAATATTAAGCTATTGTCGTCCCTGTAGATTTAAATAAATTAAACTTTCAAAATCGTATAAACAGGAGAAAAGTGAAACTAAACGACGCGTACAAAATAAATATGCAATCAATTAATACGCAAACTTTAGTTCATACAGGAATTGAATTAGTTGTTATTGGAGGATTAACTTTTTGGTTTAATCGGAAACTTGCTTTATGCCAAAATGAAATTAATGAGCTTCAAGACAAAGTAACTAAATATGAAGAGCTTTTCAATCAACAAGGGACTGTTATAGCTCATCATGACCAAATCCTCAGGCAACTTTTAGGTGAGAATCCAAGACAATTGTCAGGCCAAAAGCAGTCATTC
>SDBV01009561.1_pt1 | contig 12863 bp, 13 predicted proteins | sample 2277081 | NCBI WGS metagenome assembly SDBV01 (sample SAMN10402039, study PRJNA504765) | marine sediment metagenome | isolation source: marine sediment core GS10_PC15, 223 cmbsf | place: Arctic Ocean: Southern Knipovich Ridge | collected 2010
GCAGGTTGCCCTTCAGACTTGGCAGGTTGCCCTTCAGACTTGGCAGGTTGCCCTTCAGACTTGGCAGGTTGCCCTTCAGACTTTGTCTTTTCCTCGTTATCTACCATTGGTCAATGCGCTCCGCCGGAATACATTAAATGGGTCTCTCTTTGACATAAATACATTAAGGAACCCCGCAAAAGCACCAAGACGATTGAATCAGAAAGTATGCGGAAGAAAAAGCTTTCTGAACCTCCTCGCCTTGAATTCCTGACTTATGCGTAATCCTTTTGTCCCACTCCCTCCAGTGTATGGACGTTTGTTAGATTTCAAGAAAGCTTATATTGTCAACGGCGTCCGATCGAATTTAATGAACCGGCGTCGGAGGAACTCGGCTTTAACACTGGCGGGTCCTCTGACTCTTGGCCTAATCGTCGCACTTTCTGCTATCATCGTTTTTTATCAATTCGTATACCTTCCTTCGGCCGATGGAGGGAGCCAGGAAATCCCCGAAGAGTTTCTCTCTCCGCCTGGGTTCATTCAAGTTCTAATCGTTGAGGGGTCCATCAATCTAGACCAGGAGGAGAATTATGTTCCTAGGGAACCTACCGTTACCCTCGGAGTTGATAATAGTGTTGTTTGGCTAAGTCAAGATCCAGTTCTGCATACAGTGACCGCAGACCCTGGTTCTCCTGACGATTTCGCTGATGCCGCTTCGAGGTCCAACTTTCTAGACATAGACGACACCTTCACGTTTGTTTTCACTTCTCCGGGTGAGTACAAATATCACTGTGAACCCCATCCTTGGATGAGGGGTACAATTATCGTACTCGGTCTTGCAGGAGAATGACCGCGTCTCCTAGTGATTATCGGACGCTCTCGCCCTTGCAATCAACCTAGCAACTCGCAGTGGTTCGGGTAAAGCTCCCTGTAGAGTAAATTTCTCTACCGTTTTTCTAGCGTCCTCGAAGGAAATCAGAGACGGTCTTAGGTAAACATGATAACCAGTGGCTAATTTGACCCGTCGTCTATCTCGTATCCTGTCGTACATGTTCAGCTTCTGTTGCCAATCAGGGAATCGCTCTCGGATGCTCGAATCTAGGCCTATAGAATTCTTGAAAGTTATGGCAACCAGAGGGATTCCCGTGTCTTCGGCTATCTTGTCCCCATCAATCACGTTATAATGGCTGATGATGGAACCCAGGATCATTATCAGATTGATATCTTTCCTCCTCAAATTACTGAACATAGATATTATGCTCTCTGTAGAATCGTTTCCGCCGATTGTAGCTCGCCCAAAAATGCAACCGTCAATGATTAAATCACTTCTCATGACGACCGAACATAGAATCGACTTTCTTGTTCCAAGGGGCCGGGTGGATTCGGCGATCCCCATCGCCCTAATGCCACTCTTTTCCAGATGTACTCTCATAACTAGATGCCAGATTCTCCGCTTTCTCTTTTCTCCATGTTTTCGGGGCCGAGATGATCGCGATCCGAATTCTGTCCTTCGAAAAGATTGAGTTCATCTGCATCCCCTTGATGAGAATCACGATTGGTAACCAGTCTATAAACTGCCGATAGTAAGGCGACTGACAAGGCTGTCAGAATCACCCACTGCACAAAGAGCCACATGATATCTCCGAAATTCTCTTGCCGTTGTGTTAGAATCCTCCATGACTCGGGCCTGTCCGGGCTCGTTTACTAACGAGAGGTCTGATTGAATCCCTCAAGAAATCGCCCGTTCTAGATATAGCATCGCCGATATATTCGGTCGGATCGAGCATCACTGAAAAGGAGTCGCCGTAAATTTCGCGTATCTTCGTATCCTTAGTCAGGAGTCGCGCTAACGGGTTGCTCCTTCCTCTTTCAACTTCATTCCATGCTCTTCTCGAGATTCGCCTGAACCTCTCATGGACTTGTTGTCGATCCTCTCCTCTTTTGACTAGGTCCATCATTAATGGTTCCAGGAGAGAAAAACTCCCGTAGCGTTCTAGGTTCCTTTCAACACTCTTGATTATTATCTTCATTCCGGATACGATCCTGGAATAAAGAAGAAGACATTCATCCACAGCTAAGAAAGACTCAGGGATAATTATTCTCCTATTAGCCGAGTCATCCAAAGTCCGCTCTAGGATGCTGCTTGACGCATTGGTAAGAGCTACTGCCACCACTGATGAAGCATATCTCCCCAGTGAGCTAGCTCTCTCCGCCAGAACCGGATTCCGCTTGAACGGCATCGCCGAAGATCCAACCTGTCGGCGTTCAAAGGGCTCAGAGACTTCCCCAAAAGGAGGTGATTGAAGAATCCTCATATCCAGCGCAAACTTCTGGATGCTTTGTGCAATCGACGCTAGAACAGTGAGAATTAAAAAATCTACTTTTCTAGGATAGGTCTGAGTGCTTATCGGAAATGGTCTCAGATCTAACTTTTTCATCACCTCTTTTTCCAGATCCCTTAACTGATCTACTCCGACTAGCCTGGAGTAGCTAGCCGCAGTTCCTACAGCTCCTTTCATTCCTTTACCGAGTGCGATCTTCTCCAAAAGGAAATCTATCAACTGCACATCTAAAATTAAATCTTGGGCATATGTTGCAAACCTGTAACCTATAGTAGTTGGTTCAGCGGGTTGGAGGTGGGTCCATCCCATGCAAGCTGTCGACTTGTATTTTTGGATCTTTTCCCCGAGAAGTGAAAGGCACGAAATCACTCGCTCCCTAAGAATTCCCAAAGCTTCCCTCATCCTTAGGATATCGGTATTATCCTCAATGTCTGCTGAGGTCGCGCCGAGATGTATCTTTCCTCCACCAGCTTTAGCTTGTCCAGCAAAGACCTTAATCTCTGCCATCAGGTCATGGCCTATTATCCGCTCGATTTGATGTGATTTGTTGATGTCTATGTACTTTGCAGCGGAATACTTTCGAATGTCAGCAAATTCCTTCTCTGTAAGTAGCCCATACCGAAGCTCCGCTTCGGCCAGAGCTGTCCAAACTTCCCTCCATTTTCCACGATAATTTACTTCAGAAAATACTCGCCTCATTGTACCGCTCCCATATCTCCAAGTAAATACAGAAAGAAATGAGTCAAACCCATATGTCTGAGAGCGCTTTCCTCTTGGTTTTGCCATTATAATCAACCTTCTTGAGAGAGATTCCTTCTGGGGATCCCCGGTCTGGTCAATGCCGCGGGATCAAGAACTCGTCTGACTTCCTCATCAGAGAGAATCCTCTTTTCTCTAATTATTTCAATTATACTCCTCCCCGACTTGCTGGCCTCTGCTGCGACCTCTGCAGCTTTAGAGTATCCAATAATCGTATTCAGGGCCGTAGCCAAACCCAAGCTCTTCTCCAAGAGGTATCTACATCTCTCACGATTCGCAGCCAGGCCTTCAATACATCGAGTGCGTAACTCATGCAGGGCGCTAGTCATTATTTCAATGGAGAAAAGAATGTTGTAAGCGATCACTGGCATCATTACGTTCAACTCAAGCTGTCCAGCTTGGACAGCATACGAAATTGTCGTATCGGAACCTATGATTTGATAGCATACCATGTTGACCATTTCGAGCATCGACGGGTTGATTTTTCCAGGCATCATTGAGGAACCCGGTGCTACAGGCGGAAGTCTGATTTCATCAAAGCCTGTCATTGGACCTGAGGAAAGGAGTCTGAGGTCGTTGCATATTCGTCCTAGCTCCAACGCGAGATTTCGGAATGAAGATGAGAGTTCCGCCATTAACCTCTGGCTCTGCATCGCTTCGCGCATATCTTGAGCTTCTCTTAGCTCCATACCATCTAGCATTTCGTTAAGAGCTGCGACAATTAATTTGGAATAGTGAACCGGTGTATTCAGACCCGTCCCTGCGGCGCTCCCTCCGATTCCAAGCTCTCTGAGAGATTCTTTCGCTGTGCGAATAGAGATAAGGCATCGGCCAATAGCTAGGGAATACGCTGCAAACTCGTCTCCAAGCCTAATCGGTACGGCGTCTTGCAGGTGGGTTCTAGCAGACTTCAATACAGTATCAAATTCCTTCCCTTTCTCCTCCAATGAGAGAGAGAGAGCTTCAATCTCCTTTTCCAAGTCTGGAAGGAGCAAAAGGGCGGACAGCCGCATCGCAGTCGGATAGGTGTCATTTGTCGATTGACTCATATTGACATGGTCGTTGGGATGGACCAGGTCATAGGCGCCCATTTTCCCTCCCAGCAGTTCTATCGCTCTATTTGCTAGGACTTCATTGCAATTCATGTTGAACGAGGTTCCCGCCCCCATCTGAAACACGTCGACGACGAATTGATCTCGCAGATTTCCGGAGAGAACATCATCTGCGGCCTCCATTATAGCATTGCCTTGTCTTTCCGACAGCAGGCCACTCTTCATGTTTATCAGTGCTGCAGCCTTCTTCAGAAGCATGTAGGCGTCTATGAACTTCGGATGGGTTCTTAGACCGCTGATTGGGAAATTCTGTATTGCGCGAGCTGTTTGCACCCCGTAGTAAGCGGCTGAAGGTACTTCCATAGATCCTAAAGAATCCTTTTCGATCCGTTTCTCCAATCTGTATGTAGTCATGATTAGTTCTATTTCTTGCTATCTGAAGCGTTCTGGTATGGTCAGTATCCCTTCCTTTCTCGTTCACGGTTTATTTCATTTTTCCGCCTATACTCGTGGAGAATATCTGAGGGCCCCATACCCAATTCCGCGGAAGCCTGCACGATGAAGTGCCATAGATCAACAAGCTCCTCTTTCGCATGATCGATATCGAATTCTTCAACCTTTTTCCACCATTTCCAAGACGTCATCCTCTGAAGCTCCACAGCCTCGTGGATGATCGCCACACAGAGCGACGAGATTCGCTTTTCTACTTCAGTAGGATATCTCTGTAAATCCAACATTCCGACATACTCTTTCTGTAACTTGAATATCGCTTCGAGAGAGTCCCCATCTTCATTTCCATCCGTGTCTATCTTTGTGCGCACCATGAGTTCGCTATCTCACGATGACATTTAATATCTAGGAGGTTGCGACCGTCGTCGTGGAAGGCCCAAGAGGTAGGAGCTTTATCCTGCTCGGAGCTAAGGTCTCTCTCGTTCTGTTAGTCTTCGTGATTTCCAGCCTGGCTTTAGGCGTTCTCTTTCTTCAAACTGGAAATTATGTCTTTCTCGCTTTGGAATTACCTCTCTTCCTACTAGTGATCAAGATACTAAGTACTTTCATATGATTGAAAATATTATTATTCTATCCGAGGAAACTCTGGAGAGCGTACCCGAATCAGCGTAACTCTGATGTCTTTCTCCGACGGATGACCCTTACCGGTACATGTTCCCGACCCTCAGACTCACCCACCTTTTCGGTGATTGGATTCCTCACCGGGAGCTTCTCATCGAGGTAGGCCTTGGCCCTTTCGATTACTGAGTCAGGGCAGGACTCATCAACTGTCAACATCACCAGATTATCTCTTATCGATAGAGATAGGTACTTTCTTTTTGAATTAGGTCCATACCCCCTGCTCTTTCCGATGATTCGGCTTAGCCTCCGGAGATGAGTGCCACTCATGGCGAAGCGCTCAGCCTTACGACTGTCAATGCCCAGCGTAGCTCTCGTCTGTTCATCAAAAATTGCTACGAATCTTATTCTTCTGTCTAGTGAAAGTAGAGCCTCGGCGAGGTCAGGCATTACAGGCATCAGGAATAATGGTATGATATAGGCAGTTACTTGATCAAAAAGATGTTACAGAACGTCATAGATTGAGTCTTCTATCACTTCAATTCCCGTAGGAACCTGTCGACCGGTAATGTATTAATTACATCTACTTGGGTAGCCCAGCCTCTTCGGGCCTGACCTACCCCCAGGGGGAGATTGTCAAAGTGGCTGACCGCATGAGCGTCGGAATCTATAACCAGCTTCACATGGTATTCTATTGCTCGCCTGACGTCGATGTCCCGCAGATCTAATCTATTCGGAAATGAATTGATCTCTAGGACCGTTCCAGTATCGGAAGCCCGCTGCATTATCTTATCCATGTCTAAGTCATATGCTTGACGCTGCTTCAACAGCCTTCCAGTGGGATGAAAGAGTATGTCTATGTTTTCGTTTTCGATAGCCTTGAGTATTCTATTCGTCTGTTCTAGACTTGTCAGGCTGAAGTGTGAATGAATAGCAGCTCCCACTACCTCGAGCTCACGAAGCGCATAATCTGCTATGTCAAGGGAACCATCTTTCAAAATATTTACTTCTGCTCCAAAAAGAATCCTGAAATCCTTAATGACCTCGTTCCCTTCCTTAATCTCGGATCTCTGATCTCTGAGCCTATCTTCATCAAGCCCTCCTGTCATGGCAAGAGATTGAGTATGATCGGTTATCGCAATGTAAGATAATTCTCGCGACTTTGCTGCTTCTGCCATTTCCAAAATCGAATGCATTCCATCGGTCCAATTCGTCTGAATCTGAAGATCTCCCATCAGCGAACCGTATGCTATCAGGTTTGGCAATTTACCATTGATAGCACGGTCTATCTCCCCCTGGTTTTCCCTAAGCTCTGGCGGGATCCATCCAAGGCCTAATCCGGAGTATATCTTTGCTTCATCTTCACCCCCAATCTTTTTTCCTTCCTTGTCGAAGAGCCCGTACTCATTCAGCTTCTTACCCCGGCTCAACGCCAACTTTCTCATAGTAACATTGTGATCGGCGCTTCCTGTGAAGTGTAGTAACGCGGATCCAAAATTGTCCCTCGATACAATCCTAAGATTGGCGATTAGACCGATGCGAAGTCTAAGGCGAGACTTTGAAGGCCCCCTTTCATAGACTTCATCAACTTCAGGCATTCCGACAAAACAATCGATGATGGAAGTCGCAGAAAGTTCCTCGGCTTCAACCATGAACTCGGCATCCTCAATTGTTTCTTTCATCCTTCTTGCTGAACCAGCCATTATGACCTTAGTTACTCCTTCCTGAGATTCAAGTCGTTCTTGGATGACTTTGAGAGTAGCCAGTACAGATCCTAATGGGAAACGGCCTCTACCATCCTTGAGGTAGACGATGCTTCGGAGGATTCTCGATTCCTTCTTGGTTACCATACCCCTTATTCTTCGAACTGAACCTTTCCCGATTGCTTCCTCCAGATCCTCCAAAGTCTTGATTCCTAGTTTGTAGTATAGCTCCTTGACCGTCCTGGGGCCAATTCCTTCAACCGCGGACAGCTCGTCAACATCTACCTGGATTTGTTCTCGGAGTTTGTCATAGGCGCCAACCCTCCCAGTGTTGATGAATTCTTCTATCTTGAGCGCGATGGCCTTTCCGATCGTAGGAAGGCTAAGCAAGGCGTCTAGGCCGCCTTCAAGATATATCTTATCCACTTCTCTCTCTAGATTGCCTATTGTCCTTGATGCCCGCTCATATGCTCTCGCTTTGAATCCCTCCTCTCGGATCTCCTCTAGAAAGGCAATTCGAAAGAAGATAGAAGCAAGTTCATCATTCCTCACTATATTCCCGCTTACCATCATTCCAAACCTTGACTTTTCTACTTCGCTCTAAACCTAAATATCTGATTCTCAATCCAACTACCCGGTGATCCAACCCTGGACATTGGTACGATGAGGAAAACTCCGGGAAGATATGAGGTCTCTGTCCTTCCAGATGTCTTCCTCGATCGGATAGTTACAGTTGGATCAATTGACAGTTTCTCCAAGTCGGCTAAAGAGAAAATATCGATTGGTGGAGGCAGCATGCGAGGATTTAAGCAGCAAGAGATTATTGGAGGAAATGCCGCCAATGTTGCCAAAGCCTTGGCTGCTCTAGGAGTGAATGTCAATCTCTTCGTCGTCGGAGACGGATTCGCGGAGTCGATACTTCGCTGGTATTTTTCCTATTATCCTAATGCAAAAGTTTTCGTCATCAAAGGGCGACCGGGATATACCGTAGCTCTTGAATTCCTCGAGGGGGATAAGCATGCAAATGTGATGGTAAGCGACATGGGGGATGTAGATAATTTTGATGGCTCAGCGTTTTCGGAGAAGGATCTGGAATTGATCGCCCGCTCCGATGCCGTGGCTCTGGTGAATTGGTCAGCGAATCTTCGCGGTAACGAACTCGCCGTGCGGGTCTTCTCTCTGCCAACTAAGAAAGAATGCCTTACCTTTCTGGACTTGGCAGATCCTGGAGGAGCAGTCAGCCGATTCCCCGGCCTCGTTGACGAGGTGATCTCGAAAGGCCTTCTACGTTCGTTGAGTCTGAATGAGAACGAATTAAGAGTCTTGGCTCGGTTCCAGAAGACCAACGTACTGCCTGAACCTTACACCTTAGAGGATTTAACGCATGCCGCCCAAGATCTTTCGAAGGTCATGAGTATCTCCATCGAAGCTCATACAGCCTTAGGAACTTGTTCAGTTGCAGGAAATGAAATAGCCTCTGCCAAGACGTTTTCAGTACAGCCAAAGATCCTTACTGGTGCAGGCGATGCGTGGAATGCCGCAGAGATTTTTGCAACTCTCTCTGGCTTTGACAGACAGGACCGAATAGTCTTCGCAAATGCTTACGCAGCGACTTACGTTTCAGAGAATAGAGAAACATCGCCCCGCCTTGAGGATGTTGAGGCCTTTCTGTCTTCCAAGGGGATCACCTTCAGCTGACTTTCGCCAGAAAGAGAGAGACCCATCAAGATTCAACGAGGTTTCTTAAGGTCTTCCAGGAAAGCCAAGAAACGAGTACGAGTTCCCCAATAGCCATTCATACTAGCATATTGGTCGCTAAAGGTAATCGCTCAACTCCTGATGAGATAGTACCCCTTCCCTAAGAACTCTTACCTTTCCACCGAGAACCTCAACGACGGTAGACTCTACCCTTAACTCGGTCTCTCCGCCATCAACGAAAACGTCGATTCCCGTGAGGTTCTCTCTGACCTGGTCGGCGGTTATTGGTGCCTCCATACCTGATATATTGGCGCTGGTGCCGACAAGGTATCCTCCACATTTATTGATTAGATCCCTAGCGCATCGGTTTCCAGGAACTCTCACAGCAAGCGAATTCTTCCCTCCTGTGAGCGCAGGTGGAAGCCGTAGCTCCTTTAGAGGAGAAATGATAGTCAGTGCCCCTGGCCAGAAGTGTTTACCAAGCTCTCTACCTTTCTTATTCAAATGCACCAGCCTCGATGCAGATGCAAATGAGTCGCAGAGAACGGGGAGAGGTTTCTTATGCCGCCGTTTGAGACGGAATATCTTCGCCACGGCGCCCTCGTTAAATGGGTCACACCCTATTCCATACACCGTATCCGTTGGATAAACTACAATTCCTCCATCTTTTATTATCTCACTCGCCTTGTCCAAGTCCTGCGACTTGCATCCAAAGTCACGCAACGGTTATCGTCCTTCTCATTCAGGTTACTACTCACGGGATTATAACCTACAGGGCTGGATCCCCAATTGGGGAACACACCTTTTGAGTCTAATGCCGACACCTTTTAGATAGGTGTTAATGACGGATTCTTCTTACAACGCGGAAATCTGAGCGGCTCCTTAGGTTTTTTTATTTTCCAAAGCAACGTTAATTTATCGTTTCTTACTAGCTAGATACGAACACTCACAAGATGATCCTGCTTTACGATGAACACTGTCATATCTGCGCTGTATTTGCCTGGATTTTGTGTAGATCCACTAGGCATGAAATCTCGATTCTCCCGTTAGGTTCGGATGAAGCCAAGCCGTTCGAGGTCCTTATCGCAGAATCAGGATATCAGCCATGGAAATCCGCTTGGATGATAGACCAAAACTCTGCGTTCTCAGGCATCTACATCATCCTCCAAGCCGTGAAGGGGGTTGTCAGAGGGATGTGGAGAGGTAAGCCGTGCAATCATCGCATTAATGATCTCTACAGCGAGGCGACATGCACCGTTCCCCTGCCATGTAGGGGGTTCAGAGGATTAATTATTAGAGTTAATTATTTCGTACTTTCGACGAGAAAACTAAGAGTCAGCACAATTGCATAAGTACCCGAGAATTCAGGAAGAGAGGAGCCAGATTATGGTACCTATTGCCAGAAATAGTATGGGATCTATCGCACCGGTCTTCAACTCGGAGTCGTACATTCTATCATGTACATCCAACCTCTCTTTGATATGATCTAGCGCTTGGGTGGAGAAAGATAGCTGACTCGGCTCGTCTTCTCCTACCTTCCTCGAGTACCCAATCTCTCCCCTATTCCTATCGATATATCCCAGAAGTTCTCCGATCCTGACCTTTCCTATCCCGAGTACTTGTGGCAGCGTATACAGTATGTGAGGGTAGATGAAGATCTTGGTCGCCTCATCCTCGATGAACCTCCACTCCAGTCCTCCCTTCGCGCGGGCCAAGAGGTGTATCACCGTATTCCATCTGGAGATGAAGTCCCTCATGTCCGATGATATGACATCCATGCTTACCGAGATAATCTGCTGACTTATCCCTAGGGCGAGGAAGACGCCCGCGACTACTATCCCAGGGTTAGCTAGGCCTTGGAAGAATGAGATTAGGAGTATCATGGATATGGCGAATGCCGCAGCTACGACACTGGCGCTCCTGAAGATCTCATCCTCGTTCGCTCGGATGACCCTGATGTCAGAGGAATTGGGATTGGCTAGAACCTGCTTTCTGAGGAGTGCGAAGGGGAAGGTGTAGAAGATTCTCGATACAATCCCCCTGGCCATTCTGGTAATTAGTATAATGTACAAGGTTCCTGTCTTGTCACCAGGTCCTAGCTACAGTTTCCCCCGATTCGCAATGGAGTATTGTAATGGGAATAGAGCGTATGGGAAGCACAACTAACCCGTTAGGGACGAAGGTGAGAACCAAAGCTGGCCTTGCCAGTCCAGCCGCAATACCAAGGAGCAATGTTACTCCTACTCCGTTCATCACGCCGATTCCAAGCATTACGTCTAATAGTCCTAGAGTCCTGGACGTGGAGCCTCTATGTAGATCCAAACGTTACCTGAGAAGCCTCCAATGCGCAAGATCACTCACTCGACTAAGGCTGAACAACTTCGAGGCACTCAACGGTAGATTTCTTCATCTCGATTTCTGTGTCAGTTTATTAGTATTTTGCCTGATTGTCTCAGGCCCTAAAGGTAATGTACGCGCATCCCAATGGTAGTTCTTTCCTGACAGGATAGCCTGGCACGATAGACAAAGTCGATTATCCTCAATTTTCGATGCTATATCACAAACTTCGTGGTGAATTGTCTGCTTAGATCCACTCTAGAGAACCCGACCTTCAGGGAGATCCTCAACCTTAGAATGAGCTCTTTCCTGGACAGTCGAAAAATAACAAATGCTCACGGATCGGGAAATGAGGGAGTTTATCATGAGTTCAACACACTAAACAATCTCACCGGCAAGCAGTGGCTAAAATTCCTAAAGAGCTGGTTCATTCTGAACCCTAGACCTAGATCAAAAGATGTTTTACTCCATCCCGCAAAGTTCCCTGAAGAGCTAGTCGAATCTTTCGTTACCTTCTTTACCAAAAAAGGGCAGACAGTCCTTGATCCTATGGTTGGGACTGGCAGTACGACCGTAGCTTCGTTCATGAATGATCGGAATAGTATCGGAGTCGAGCTCTCACGGAAGTATGCAGAAACTGCGGCTAAGAGAATTACCATGCTTGTTGATGGGATGGAGAACAGCAAAACTGCCAGGAGCTCACGAGCTACAATTCGAACTCGCCTTTTACAGGGAGATGCACGGGACCTTGATAGAATGGCGATTGAGAAAATTGACTATTGCATAACGTCCCCTCCTTACTGGAATATGCTTAAGGCCAAGGGTTTTGAGACTCAGGCTGAGAGGAGAAAAGCCAACCTTGATACAGATTATTCGAATGATCCGAGAGATGTTGGGAATATCGAAGACTATGAGGAATTCCTTGATGGGTTAGTCGAGATTTACCTGAAAGTTCACGATGTTTTGAAACCGGGAGGGTATCTTACAGTAATAGCGAAGAACATCAAGAAGAAGGGAAAGATCTATCCCTTGGCTTGGGACCTCGGAAATCGACTTGGGAACTTCTTTAGCCTGAAAGATGAAAAGATCTGGTGCCAGGATAATACTCGACTCGCGCCGTATGGATATGGCCGATGCTGGGTAAGCAATACTGTCCACCACTACTGCCTCACTTTTAGAAAGGACAAGTTATCCTGACTAAACTTTCGGTCTCGACCGATACACATTTTACGAATACAAGGACTGCCTCGATAGATCTCACCACGAAGTCAGAATCTAGCCCCAGTAGCTCAGCGGTCAGAGCGACTGATCTAATGTCGAACCTCGTAAGCAGTAGGCCCTGGGTCCGAATCCCAGCTGGGGCTCCATACTCCAGGGTTAAATGCCCTACCTACATATAGCATGTGATTGAGTAATCTCCTAGAACACTCGAAGAACCAGATTCTCACGAATGAGTTCATTGATTCTCTGGGGCCTCTTAGCAAGCCAAGGATGAAGAAATATCGGGTTACTCTTGGAAAGGTGTCAAGAGAATTAGGAGAGTTCACTGATGTTGATAAAAAGAAGCTTAAGGAATACATCATAAAGAAGAATGAATCACCGCTGAGTGAACATACCAAAAGGGATTATAAAATCGTCCTAAAGAAGTTCTTTGGTTGGCTACGCGACCATGAGTTTGTATCTTGGATAAAAGTTGGAATTGTCAAGCCAACAGTTGGACCTGATGATATACTCAGTACTGAAGAACTGGATAGGTTACGCTACCAATGTAAGAATATACGTGATAAGGCCCTTATTGAAACCCTGTACGAGTCAGCTTTAAGACCACATGAATTCCTTTCATTAAAGAAGAACAATATCACATTTGATGATGACCTAACACCCATCTACGTTGAGAAGGGCAAGACAGGGCCTCGGCGTGTATC
>SDBV01009562.1_pt1 | contig 12863 bp, 11 predicted proteins | sample 2277081 | NCBI WGS metagenome assembly SDBV01 (sample SAMN10402039, study PRJNA504765) | marine sediment metagenome | isolation source: marine sediment core GS10_PC15, 223 cmbsf | place: Arctic Ocean: Southern Knipovich Ridge | collected 2010
GCCCCCGCCTCTGGCCCCGCCTCTGGCCCCGCGCGAGGTGACGATACGCGACCAGCCCGAGACGGGCGCCTCGGAGCAGGAAGAGGCGATCCTTTTCACGCCGGGCATGACGATGCAGGAATTGGAGCGGGCCGCTATCGTTGCCACGCTGGCAGCCGTGAACGGCAACCGACGCAAAGCTTCAGAACAGCTGGGGATTGGCGAGCGGACTCTCTACCGGAAGCTCAAGGAGTACAATATAGAGATCTGAAGACGCGGCTCAGGACCTTGCTCGGCTATACACCCGCCCGCGCTCCGCATCCAACGCACCGATGATCGAGCCCCAGGCGAACGATCGCTCTCCTTCATACTCGAGCTGGAAGACCACCTCCAGGTCGATCCCCGGATCGAACACGTAGAGCGCCGACTGGCTCTCTTCTTGTTTCAGCTGCTGCCGGCCCCAGGTCGGCGTGAGAGCCAAGATGCCCAGAGGGCGGTATAGAATGCCCCGGCTCAGAATCTGCAAGTCGGTCGGCTGGAACTCCTTCTGCAAGTCTCGCGTGAAAAACGAGACCAGAAACACCAGCGGCTCGGAGCGCAGCCCGGCGCGCTCAGCGATATCCTCTATGCGCGCCTGACGCGATTCTACCAGTCCGTGCAGGCGCGTATACGTATCGGGCGCGGCGAGCCGGATGACCGATTCTGCCAGCGGTGTCAGCTTGACCTCGACGCGATTGCGCGTGAGCGTCACAGAAAAGTTATCTTGCCGGAGTGTCCCGTACCCGGCTGGTGGCAACTCTTGATGGGCGACCTGGTCACCTGCGGGCTGAGCGCTCTCTCGGGGCGTGGCTTCGCCCGGCCCTTCTTCCAGCGCCGATGACGAGCCACAGCCAGCGCTGATCGTGAGCAAGAAAGGCGCAGCCATTGAAAAGAGAGTCTTTTGGGTCATAGGCTCGCTGTTGCGACTCAGGCTTCCTTACGCTGAGCCTCAGGTTCGAGGATGAGGATCGGTTCGCTGGTCCCCTCGATGCACTCGCAGGTGATGACTACTTCACGGATGTCGTCGCGTGAGGGAAGTTCGAACATTATATCGAGTAGCCGCTCCTCGATGATAGCTCTCAGGCCGCGGGCGCCGGTTCCGCGGGCTACGGCCTTCTTGGCGATGGCTCGAAGTGCCTCCTCCTCGATCCGCAGGCTCATGCCGTCGAGTTCCACCATCTTCTGATACTGCTTCACCAGAGCATTCTTGGGCGTTTTCAGGATATCGACCAGGGCCGCTTCATCGAGCTCGTCCAGCGCGACCAGTACCGGCAAACGGCCCACGAGTTCTGGGATCAGTCCGAAGCGAATCAGGTCCTCCGGCTCGACGAGATTAAAAGCGTCGTATTTACTGTCTTTATCACCCGACTTAAGCTTCTTGGGTCGCGCCGGGTCATCGTCGCTGCGGCCGAAACCAATCTGGCGCGTTCCCACCCGTGATTCGATGATCTTCTCCAGGCCATCGAACGCTCCCCCACAAATGAATAGAATGTTGCGGGTGTCGATCTGGATGTATTCCTGTTGCGGGTGCTTGCGCCCACCCTGTGGTGGAACGTTGGCGATCGTACCCTCCAGTATCTTCAGCAGCGCCTGCTGGACACCCTCACCCGAGACATCTCTCGTGATTGACGGGTTCTCCGATTTGCGTGCGATCTTGTCTAACTCATCCACATATACGATGCCCCGTTGTGAGTCGGCGATGTTGTAATCGCCGGCATGTAACAACTGGACAAGGATGTTCTCCACATCTTCACCAACGTAGCCGGCCTCCGTCAGCGTCGTCGCGTCTGCGATCGTGAATGGAACATCCAGAAGTCGCGCGAGCGTCTGGGCAAGAAGAGTCTTTCCTACGCCCGTCGGGCCAATCAGTAAGATGTTCGATTTTTCGATCTCGACATCTTCGACGATACTCTGATTGTTGATTCGCTTATAGTGATTGTAGACCGCCACCGAGATCGATTTCTTTGCCTTCTCTTGACCGATTACGTACTGGTCAAGTGTGCTCTTGATGTCCATTGGTGTCGGTATCTGCGACACACTGTCCGCGGTGGCGCGCTCTTCTTCTTCCGCCAGTATTTCGTTGCATAACGAGATACATTCGTTGCAGATATAGACATTCGGCCCGGAGATGAACTTCTTGACGCTCTCCTTCGACTTCCCGCAGAAAGAACAACGGAGGTTCTTGTCGCTGGTCGCAGTCATCGTTGGCCCCTTCGCCCTACTTCTTGCCGTCCGCAGCTACCACCCCACCTTTGTGCGAAATGATGCTGTCGATCAAGCCGTATTCTACAGCTTCGGCAGGTGACATGAAGCGGTCACGGTCGACATCATCGGTGACTTGCTCAATCGACTGGCCAGTGTGCTCCGCCAGAATCTGATTGATTCGCTCTCGAGCGAAGAGGATCTCCCGAGCTTGAATCTCGATGTCGGCGGCGGTGCCCTGTGATCCGCCCGAAGGTTGGTGGATCATGATGCGGGAGTTGGGCAGAGCAGACCGCTTTCCCGCCGTTCCAGCGGCCAGCAGCACCGCGCCCATGGAGGCTGCCATACCCATGCAGATCGTGGATACAGGGGCTCGCATGAACTGGATTGTGTCGTATATCGCCAGGCCGGCGTACACGGTGCCGCCGGGGCAATTGATGTATAGATAGATATCCTTATCGGCGCTCTCCGCTTCGAGGAACAGGAATTGAGCGATGAGGATGTTGGCGACCTCATCGTTGATGGGGGAACCCAGAAACACGATTCGGTCCATCAATAGCCGCGAAAAAATATCGTATACCTTCTCGCCGCGGCTGGATCGCTCGATCACGTAAGGAGCGTACGGCGTCATCGTAGTTGCTTTCTCGTCAGAGTGATGGTTCAGACGGCGTCACGAGCCTCACTCATGCCGCCTCGTCCGCGATTTCGGACTGCGCTCTCAAGTACTCGAAAACCATCTCGTCCAGGATCTGGCGCTGAAGGTCCCTGAGGTCTCCGGCCTTGGCCAGGCGCGCCCTCACCTCCTGCACTGGACGTCCCGCGCGCTCAGCGATTTTGGCGATCCTTTGCTTGACCTCCTCTTCGGTCGCCTCGAGGCTCTGATCGGCAGCCACTCGCTGCAGGATCAGCGTGCGTTTGATACCCCAAATGGCCGCCGGTCGCGCCCCCTCTACAGCCCGGCGTACCGCCTCGGGGTCGGCTCCCTCGGGCGGGTGTCCAATCAGGGCCGCAATGTACCGGTGCACCATAGTCTCCGGCACTTCGAAAGGATTCGACTCGATGATCTGTTCGATGATCTGTCGCTCGACCTGGGCCTCGACTTCCCGTTCTTTATCCTTGACCAGATCTTCGCTGATCGCCCGGCGAAGCGCGTCGAGATCGTCAAATTCGCCAAGCGACCGAGCAAATTCGTCATCTAATTCCGGCAGCTCTCGCTCGAGAACCCGTTTCAGCTCGATGTGCAGCTTCTGGCTCTGGCCGCGCTTTTCCTGGTCGGGGAAATCGTCGGGGAAGTCGATGGAGAAATCATCTTCCCCGCCAGGATCAAGCCCAAAAATAGCCGCCTCAACACCGGGGATCGCCTGACCGTCACCCAGCATGAACTTGTATTGCCGAGGCTCCGGACCGTCGCTTTCCAAATCCGTGATCTCCACATCAACCGTGTCACCGGGCTGCGCGTGCCGTTCAACAGGCTTCCACGCCCCCCTCTGCCGGCGTACTAACTCCAGTTGATCGTCGATCTCCGTCTCATTCACCGAGACTCTCGCCCGAATAACACGGAACCCGCCTACCCGATCTAGTTCGATCTGCGGCCGGACGTCAAACTTCACCTCGAAAGTAAACTCCGCTTCGGGGTCGTAGTTGAGGTTGGAAATCTGCGGCTCGCTTATCGGCTCGAGCTCCTGCTGGCGGACGGCTTCCGCAAAAGCATCGTCGATCAGTGTCTGCTGCGTTTGCCGATCGATTTCGCCCCCGAAGCGTTGTTCCAGTATGTGCGCAGGGACTTTGCCTTTTCGAAAGCCCGCGATCTTGACCCGCTTCGAGATCTTCCGCGTCGCTTTCTTGCGCGCCGCACGAACCCGTTCAGCCGCTACGGTCATCACCAGCTTGTGGCTCCAGGCGGCACCCGCCTCTGTAGAAACCTGCAGTCCGATGTCGGTTTGGGAGGCCAAAGATCAGTCCTGCGTCAAGGTGAAGATTGCGCGAAATGCGAAAGGGGGGACTCGAACCCCCATGGCCGTTTGGCCACCAGCTCCTAAGGCTGGCGCGTCTACCGATTCCGCCACTTTCGCGCCATCGGCCTGCCCGGCCCCGCGGCGGCCGGGAACCGCCAGCAACCAGTGAAGGTGCTCGAAAAATGTTACCCGAAACACCTCTGAGGTCAAGGAATCTGGCCTCAAGGGGTCTATCTCGGTGCCCTTGCCTTGAATCGAAATCTTGACCAGGAGTCCAACGAAGGGAGACCCCCGAACGGGAACCCCCCTTCGTCTTGACCGTTCAGCGGGCTGGCAACTCGAAATTGAAGACCCGCCGGAGCAGCCCTTCCTCCCCTGCCCTGACCGCATCCACTGATACCACGTCTCCAGGCTGCAGCTTGCCCAGAGCGCGGTCGAATTCATTCACGTTGCGGACGTTCTGCCCGTTCACTTCGTGAATCAGCCAGTATTGGCCCAGCCCGCTGCTGGCGGCGGGTCCGAAGCGGGCTACTTCCGTTACCACAACGCCTTCGAGGTCCTCACCGGAGAGACCGATCTCAGCGGCGATTTCCGGTGTCAGATTGCGGACCTGTACGCCCAGCAGAGTGGTTGATCGCTTGGGCTGCTCGCCTGCCGCGGCTACGGCCACCTGAGGAACGTGTGCTTCGGTCAGCCGTACGTGGATATCTTGCGTTTCTCCGTTCCGTATGACCGTGACGGCCACTCGCTCGCCGGGCTCGTACGAGGCGACTATGCGCTGCAGTTGCCCCACCCGGTTCACTGGACGTCCTTCGATGGCCAGAATCACGTCCTGGCGCTGTAAACCGGCCTTCCGCCCCGGGCTGTCGTCATCGGAGAAGTCCTGTATCAGAATCCCGTGCGGACTGTCCAACCCATATACCCGGGCGTCCGCCCGCGTCACGGGCGCTACCACCACGCCGAGCGCCGCTCGCCGTACGCGGCCGTATTTTATCAGGTCTTCCATCACATCGCGGGCCAGACTGATCGGAATCGCAAAGCCGTAGCCCTGGTAGAATCCGGTAACGCTCGCGATGGCCGTGTTGATTCCGATCACCTCTCCCCGGTAGTTGACCAGCGGTCCACCTGAGTTGCCAGGGTTGATCACGGCGTCGGTTTGAATCAAATCTTCGATCGCATAGTTGCTTCCACCCGCTGCTTGCCGGATGATCCCCAGTTGCCGCCCCTTCGCGCTGATGATCCCCGTCGTTACTGTGAACGGTAGCGCCGAACCGAAACTGCTGCCCGGGTTTCCTATCGCCATCACAAGCTCGCCGATCTCGGCTGTCTCCGAGTCTCCCAAAGCGACCGTGGGTAAGTTGTCCGCTTCTACCTTTAGCACGGCGATGTCAGTGGTCGGGTCGCGTCCAACCAATCGGGCCGGCAGACTCCGGCCGTCCAGCAACTCGACGGTGATGCGTTCGCCACGGGCTACCACATGGTTGTTGGTCAGAATATAGCCATCCTGCGAGACGATAAACCCGGATCCTCTACCCAACGGGACATCGAACTGTGAATTGTTCGGCTGGCGACGGGTGGGACCGAACAGTTCTTCGAGCGGGCTCGGCACGCCCGACTGTGGCGTGCCGCGCGTATCGACAGACACCACCGCCGGCCTCAGCGCCCTGGCAATCTCCACCAGCCCCAGACTCACGGCGGCCAGTGCGTCCGGATCGGCCGCTACAGCGGGCTTGGCGCGTCGCATCACCGGAGTCTGCGTCGACTGGTCAGTCGCCGTCGCCAGATCCGACCGCCCCGGTGCCGCCAGGGCGGAGGGGATGCCGGGGTCGCTTCCCTGGAGCGACCTGAAACCTGTGGCCAGACCGAGACTCAGTAGCAGGCCGAATGTGGAGAAAATGACAACCTTGAGTTTTACACGCAGAGGGTCTCTCATGAGGATCATCTCGATGTTGCGGTCACGGTCTAAGATTTGGCACGAGTGCTTTACACGCGTCTCGAGGGCCGGTTCCCGGTCCGAGGTCCACCCGCGCCGGCTGATAACACCGGGGCTCCCTTGGGAGCCCCGGTAGTGATATAGGATGCTCGAGAAACCCCCATCCGTCGCGGGGTCAACGGTTAGTCCTTCTCCTCCTCGACGATCTCATAATCGGCCTCGACCACTTCGGGCTCGCCTTCCGCATCCGCCTCGGTCTGGTCCGTCGCGGCACCGTCGCCCTCCGGCCCACTCGCCGCCTGGGTTTCGTACAGCTTCTGGCCCGCCGCGGAGAACGCTTGCATCAGCTCGTCATGAACCCGGTTGAGTTCTGCCCTGTCCTGACTCTCCTTGAGCGTCTTCTTGGCCGCTTCGACCGCCTCGTCGAGCCGCTTCTTCGTCGCCTCATCCAGCTTGTCACCCCATTCGGTGGCATCTTTTTCTACTCGATAGACCAGGCTGTCCAGCTTGTTGCGAAGCTCGATCTGGTCCCGTGTCTCTGTGTCTTCACTTGCGTGCTGTTCCGCCTCGGTCACCATACGCTCGATCTCGACATCGCTGAGACCCGAAGTCGCTTCAATGCGTATCTTCTGCTCCTTGCCCGTCGCCCGATCCTTCGCCGAAACGTGCAGGATACCGTTGGCGTCGATGTCGAATGTCACTTCGATCTGGGGCACTCCCCGGGGCGCCGGTGGAATCCCGGTCAGCTGGAAGCGGCCGATAGTCTTGTTGCCTGCCGCCATCGGACGCTCGCCCTGTAGGACGTGAATGTCCACTGTCGTCTGGCTGTCTTCCGCCGTCGAGAAGACTTCCATCTTCTTTGTCGGGATCGTCGTGTTACGTGGGATCAGCGAGGTCATCACGCCACCCATGGTCTCGATCCCCAACGACAACGGCGTCACGTCCAGCAACAGGACTTCGCTCACTTCGCCCGCTAGCACGCCGGCTTGGATGGCGGCGCCAATGCCGACCACTTCGTCCGGGTTCACGCCTTTGTGAGGATCCTTCCCGAAGAATTCCTTCACTACTTCCTGGACCTTGGGGATCCGCGTGGATCCGCCCACCAGGATGACCTCGTCGATGTCTTCCGCCTTCAGCTTGGCGTCCGCCAGCGCCTGCTTCATCGGCGGGGCGGTGCGCTGGATCAAATCATCGACAAGCTGCTCGAACTTTGCACGTGTGAGTCTGATGTTCAGGTGCTTCGGACCTGACTGGTCAGCGGTGATGAACGGCAGATTGATGTCGGTCTCCAGCGTCGTGGACAGCTCGCACTTCGCTTTCTCCGCTGCTTCCTTCAACCGCTGCACCGCCATCGCATCCTGCGAAAGATCGATGCCCTGGTCCTTCTTGAACTCGTCGACCAGCCAGGTCATGATCCGGTCATCGAAGTCGTCCCCGCCCAGGTGAGTGTCGCCATTCGTTGATTTGACTTCGAATACGCCCTCACCCAGCTCCAGAATCGTTATGTCGTACGTTCCACCGCCCAGGTCGAAGACCGCGATCGTCTCCTCTTTCTTCTTTTCCAGTCCGTACGCCAGCGCTGCAGCCGTCGGTTCGTTGAGTATCCTCAGAACCTCTAGACCGGCGATCTTGCCTGCGTCCTTCGTCGCTTGACGTTGGGAATCGTTGAAGTAGGCCGGAACCGTCACTACCGCCTGTGTGACGGACTGTCCTAGATAGTCTTCGGCGGTTTGCTTCATCTTCTGCAACACCATCGCCGAGATCTCGGGCGGCGTGTATTGCTTGCCATCTATGTCGACTGACGGTCGATCATGCGAGTCGCATTTCACCTTGTAGGGCACACGCTTGATCTCGGTCGAGAGCTCTTTGCACGTGCTGCCCATGAAACGTTTGATCGAATAGACCGTCTTCTCTGGATTGGTGATCGCCTGACGCTTCGCCACCTGGCCCACCAGCCGGTCACCGTCCTTTGTGAAGGCCACCACCGACGGCGTCGTCCGCGAACCCTCCTGGTTCGGGATCACCATCGGGTCGCCGCCCTCCATCACGGCTACGACCGAGTTTGTCGTTCCCAGGTCGATGCCGATTACCTTACCTTTTCCGTTCGCCATCCTCGATTGCCTCTTTTTCAAGCCCGCCCCGCAAAGCCGTTGATCGCTGGCCAGCGGCTCAGGCCACGGTTCTCAATCATTCCGCAGCTTCTGGGTGCAACCAGCGTGCCAGGAGGAGCCCGGAAAACGGCCCCAGAACCCGACAATCTGGCGCGTTTTCGGGAAAACATGCCAAAGCGGCAGCCTCGCTCCTCACTCGCGGCCATGAACGGGCTCTCTCGTTGGCGCCCTCGGGCGCACCGTCTTACCTTGTGCTCGACTCCAACCTGAAGATCGCCAGGATGATACCGATCAAGGATGACAATCCCACCGAACTGGTCCCGATCGTCACCCTGGGAATCATCATCGCCAACCTGCTGGCGTGGGTATTCGCTCAGGGTATGGGTGCGAACCTGGAAGCCTCGATCTGCCGGTTCGGATTGATCCCGGTGGAGATCACGGGGCAGCCAATCGTGGGTCCCTCGATCTGCCGGCTCGGGGGTCTAACGTGGGCGGCGGTGTTTACGTCGATGTTCGTGCATGGTGGCTGGCTACACCTTGGGTCAAACATGCTGTTCATGTGGGTGTTCGGGAACAACATAGAGGATTCGATGGGGCATATCCGCTTCACGATCTTCTATCTGCTGATCGGGGCGGCGGCGGGGTTCGTGCACATGTTTTTCAACGCGAGCTCGGCCGTACCGACTGTCGGTGCATCCGGAGCGGTGAGCGGCGTGTTAGGCGCATACATAGTCCTTTACCCGAGGATTACCGTGCACGTGTTCCTGCCGCCTTTTTGGTTTTTCCGCTGGCCGGCGTCACTGGTGCTTGGGTACTGGATTCTCCTTCAGCTGTTCATGGGCTTCTCGACACTGGGAGGAGCGGAGTCTGGGATTGCGGTCTGGGCTCATATCGGAGGTTTCTTCGTGGGCATGGCGCTGGTGAAGTTGTTCGAGCGGCGGGAACTGGTGACAGCGAAGCGGGAAGGACGCCGCCTCGATAGGCAAGAGATACGTTCGCATCACCTGTGGATGTGACGGCAGTTAAAGGCCAGGCTCTCCGGTCTCGGCCCAATGGTTGAGAGGGCCGTGGCCGTGTCCCAGCCCCAACGCCGTCTCGATGGCTCTACGCGTGAAACGGCGAGCCGTGTCGACGGCGACCGGGAGCGTCCAGCCGAGGGCGAGACCGGAACAGATCGCGGCGGACAAGGTACACCCGGTGCCATGCGTGTGGCGCGTGGCGATTCGAGACTCGCTCCACTCGCGCCATTCGCTTCCATCGTAGAAGACATCGGTCACGACATCACCCGCAAGATGCCCGCCTTTCAGCAGTACGGCTCTTGGCCCGAGTTTCAGAATGCGCTCGGCCGCGGGGCGCAGATCACTGGCGCGTTCCACGGGCTGATCGATGAGTATCGAAGCCTCGGGAAGGTTCGGAGTCACCAACTCGGCAAGGGGGAGCAAAGCCGAGATCAGGGAACGTGTGGCATCCTCCTCGAGCAAACGCGCACCACTCTTGGCGACCATGACAGGGTCCAGAACGTAGTGTCCGACTCCCCATCTCTCGAGCGCACCCGCGACCGCTTCGACTGTCGCGGCATCGGCCAGCATACCGCTCTTGACTGCTGCGGGCGCCAGATCATCCATGACGGCGCGGATCTGTTTCAGCACCAGCTCGGGGTCGATTCTTTGAATGGCGGTCACTCCGAGCGTGTTCTGAGCGGTGATGGCGGTCACTGCTGTGGTTCCAAACACTCCGAAGGCATGGAAAGTCTTCAGATCGGCTTGTATGCCCGCGCCGCCGCCGCTGTCGCTGCCAGCGATCGTCAATGCAACCGGAGTGCTCACCGTATGTGCGCTCACCTGGAGTTGGGGTGATGATCAGTGCTTCGCAAGCGAAGCTGATCCAGCGGCTCAATACGCGCAAGCGGCGCGAAGAACAGGGCGCTTTCCTGGTGGAAGGTGCGCGGCTGGTCGAGGAACTGCTCGCCAGCGCTGTGGCCGTCGAACTCGTTCTCACCGCTCCCAGCCTCGAGGCCAGCCCGCGCGGCCGCCGCTTGTTGGAGATGATCGAGGCGGGCGCCTGGATTCATGTGATGGAGAGCGATGCGCGTTTCAGAAGCCTGGCTGCTACGGAGTCGCCCCAGGGGGTCCTGGCGGTCGCACGGATGGCGCCGGCCAGCCTCTCGGCGTTCGATCCACCGAAGGAGGCTGCGGTTCTGGTGCTCGACCGGGTCAGCGACCCCGGAAACATGGGGACGCTGCTGCGCACAGCCCATGCCCTAGGGGTGGTGTGGGTAGTCGCTCTGCCAGGCTCGGCGGATACGTGGAACCCGAAGACCGTCCGGGCTACGGCGGGCTCGATCTTCTGGCTTCCCGTCTCTCTGGAGCCTTGGGAAGAGGTGGTGATCTGGCTCAGAAGATACAACTTCGCCATCTTTGGCGCCGACCCCGCTGGTGAAGTGGCAGCTAGGTCGCGGAACGTCCCCAGCCGCCTGGCCCTGGTCGTGGGCAGCGAGGCGAGCGGGCTCGCGACCGAGGTGGCCGCGGATTGCGATTCGCGAGTCGCAATCGAGCTTCGCGGAGGCGTCGAGTCGCTGAACGTAGCCGTCGCTGGCGCTCTCCTGCTCGATCGACTGTTATCCGATTACAAGACCCGCTGAGGCCTCTGAATGCCCGAATCGCTAATACTCCTCTACAGCGCCGTACTGGGCCTGGCGCTCGGTTCGTTCCTCAACGTGTGCATCCTCAGGCTGCCCGGCGGCGGCTCGATCTTCAGGCCCCGCTCCCACTGCACGTCGTGCGAGCGATCACTCAGCTGGTACGAGAACGTTCCCTTGCTCAGCTGGCTCGTGCTGCGCGGGCGCTGCCGGACGTGTGGGGCGCGCATATCCGTCATCTACCCGTTGGTCGAGCTTGCGACAGCGGTCGTGTGGATCTCCTCGTTCGTCTACTACGAAGACCGCTGGCATGCCCTCGCGGCTGCCGTGTTCGGCACCCTGCTACTGGGAATCGCTTTGACCGATGCCCGCGAGTACATCATCCCGGACGAATTCAGCCTTGGCGGCCTGGCGATTGGGCTCGCGCTTTCTTTCGCTCCCGGTTCACCGGCGCCGCTGATGTCTGTCGCCGGGGCGTCCCTGGCCTTCGCCCTGATGTATGCCGTCGCCGTCGTCGGGGAGTGGGCCTTCAAGAAGCCGGCTCTGGGGGGCGGCGACATCAAGATGATGGCGATGGTGGGTGCTTTTCTCGGTCCGCTCGGAGCGCTGCTGACTATCTTTGTCGGCTCGGCGGTAGGTGCGCTGATCTTCGGGCCCATCGGCCTGCGGACCGGGAAGCTCGTGCCGTTTGGGGTGTTCCTCTCGCTGGGAGCGGCGATCGTGTTCGTGTGGGGCGATCTGATGATAAGTTGGTACGTCACCAACATACTCGGAGTCTGATTACAGAGTACCGATCTTCGATCTTCGATATTCTGTAATCAACTCTGCTCGGCGTCCGAATCAACAGCGGTGACCAGCTCGTCGGCCTGCGGAATCCGCGTCAGCTTCGCACGCAGCACCTGTGTGTCGCTCGCTTCGATGATCTCGATGGAGACGCCCTCCTGTGTGAACTTTTCGCCCGCTTCGGGGACTCGTCCCAAAACCCCCAGCAAGTATCCGTTGAGGGAACGATGCTCTAGTAACGGAAAGGCCGTGTTGAAGAAATGATTGATCTCTCGGAGGTCCGCGCCACCATCGACGAGAATGTCGTTCCGGCTGAGCCGGATGATCGGGTCCTCCGCTACGTCTGTCTCGTCGACGATCTCACCTACAAGCTCCTCCAATATGTCTTCCAGGGTGATGAGCCCGTCCGTGCCCCCGTACTCGTCGATGACGATCCCCATGTGTATGCGGCGCGTCTGGAAGTCGGGGAGCAGTTTGTCCAGGGTCACCGACCCCGGCACCAGCAGTGGCTCGCGAGCGAGCGCCCGTAGCTCTACGTCGTGCTGACCCGAGATCAGCGCTTGATAGGCATCCCGAACGTAGAGGACGCCCGTGATTCGATCGATGCTCTCTCGGTAGAGGGGGACGCGGCTGAAACGAACCGAACTCAGCCGCGGCGCAATCTCCGCCAGCGAGCAGGTTTCCGGCCAGGCGAAGATATCCACTCGCGGAGTCATCGTGTCGTAAGCAGTCGTCTGGTCCAGCTCGAACGCGCGCTGGATCAATCGCCGTTCGTGTTCGTCGATCTCGGGTTCGCCATTACCGCTCCCAACCAGGTCTCGCAGCTCGCGGTCCGTTATCCGCGGCAGCGCCTTGGCTGCGTTCGGCGAAACCAGGCCCACCAGCGCTTCCGCCGGCCACCAGAGAGGGATCAGCGGGAACGAAAGCAGCCAGACCGGGACCGCCAGCGTCAGAGCGAGTGGCTCTGCCCTCTCCACGGCGATGGCGCGCGCCAGCGCTTGCACCCTCGCCAGGGCTGCTATCGCGACCGCCGCGCCCACTACTCCGCTCTATGGGTGGGCGGCGCCGAAACTCTGTCTCGCTATTTCCCAGACCGCGATCGCCGCGGCGGCGGTGGCAGCGATTCGCAGAGCCCAAAGCACGGTGAGCAGTCGGATCGGCCGGCCGCGCAGCGCGTGCAGCGCCCGCGCCGGGGCGCCCCCGCCCCCGCCCCTGCCCCCGCC
>SDBV01009563.1_pt1 | contig 12862 bp, 17 predicted proteins | sample 2277081 | NCBI WGS metagenome assembly SDBV01 (sample SAMN10402039, study PRJNA504765) | marine sediment metagenome | isolation source: marine sediment core GS10_PC15, 223 cmbsf | place: Arctic Ocean: Southern Knipovich Ridge | collected 2010
GTGCCGTAGTGGCAGCAACAGCATCCGTTACAAGCTGACTCTGATTCGCATCAATGAGCGCGTCCACTGCGGTCATGTACGTATCGAGGTTGCCCAGGTAGATCGTTGCGTGCGCATTCTGCTCCGTGGTCTGTGACTCGAAATGCGTCTGGCTACTATCCAGCATCTCGGTCCAACTCAACACAACTTCACTGTAGCGGGCGTTGTTGAAGAATCGCGCGTCGTTGTCCGCAATTGTGTAGGAATTCAATAGACTCTGGAGTATCTGCCAGTTGTTCAGCGACTCCTTCGCCATCGCATAGTACGGTATCTTCGGGGTGTGAGTCGTGTCGTAAGTAACGTCGGTAATCTGCCAACCCTGAGCCACCAGCCAGCCAACCGAGTCGGATGGAATGTCCGTAATCGTTTGGTTCGTCCACCAGACTGCCGAGTATGGCGAACCCTTGTTGTCCTGGATGATTTGGCTTTGCCCAGGTACTTGTGCTGGTACCGTTGTCGCGGTCATGTCTACGTCTCCATTTACACCGCGAGGTGCATTGTGTATAATGACGAATAGCCAGACAGTTGGTGCTGCCTGGCTACTCTGACCACATTCAGTAGAAAGGTACTGTCATGGCTGAAAGTAATTCTATCGTGATTCCGCCCCGCGTGAAAGATTTGACGGGGAAGGTATTCGGACGCTTGTCCGTCATGGGCTATGCCGGGAAAAACAAAGAGCATAGAGCCATGTGGCATTGTCAATGCGTGTGTGGCGCAAGATGTATCGTGGCGGGATCGAAACTTCGCACCGGGGGCACTGTTTCCTGTGGATGCTACGCCCGAGATCGCACCATCGCCCGTAGCACAACGCACGGCATGTGCAGGACGCCAGAGTACAGATCGTGGCAATCCATGCTTCGGCGCTGTTTTACCATAAGCAACCATGCGTACTCGCGTTACGGGGGACGTGGCGTTATCGCGTGCGAACGCTGGCGACAGTTCGAAAACTTTTTGGCGGACATGGGGCCACGGCCATCGCTGCAACACAGTCTTGATCGCATCGACAACGACGGCAACTATGAGCCAGGAAACTGCCGATGGGCCACCCGTAAACAACAGGCTCGTAATCGCCGCAACAATCGAATGCTGACCTTCGATGGGATGGCACGGACGGTGGCCGCGTGGGCTGAAGAGCGGGGCATTCTCCAGGTGACACTGCTGAAGCGACTCAGCAAACGCTGGTCGGTCGAGCGAGCACTTACCGAACCGGTACACAAAGAGTTTCATCATCGCCACCTCCCGCTCAGCGCGGACGTAAGCGACGCGCCTTCCCAAGCCCAAGTTCCGGAAGATGCGAGCCACAACACAACCCACTGTGCGCGCGTTCTGGGGTAAGCGGAATTGTTAATTCCCGCTGCCCAGCTACCGGAACTGTGGACGTAACTCGAATAATCGCCACCTGCCAACGAGGCCACAATCGCTGCTTTTCCGTTAGCCGCAGCCTCTTCAGCAGTGTCGCCTGGGACCAAGGCCCAGGTGACATCGGCCGAGCCTTCCGCAGTCACCCCGTAGAGCCGTAATATCCGCCCATACGAATTCGCGGTGCCCAGACGAAACGGCCCGATCAGCACATGACTGGCGGTCGATGATGTCGTGAAGGGCCAGAAACCGTCCCGCTCCGTATCGTAGAACCAGTCGGTGCCCGTTTTGTGGATGTAGACCCCACGATCCGAGTGCTGGTAATTGAGTACGCAATCAGAGTCGGACACCCCAGTCAACTCTTCAGAAATCTTGTCCTCCGACACCGGCTTCAGCCCGCTTCCGTCCGCTCCCACGGAATAGAGCCCACGCGATGAGAGGAAGAAGATCGTGTCCTCTCTCTTGCACCACGCTCTTGCCGCGATTATCCCGACCTCACGGGAGACATTCCGCCGCGTGCCGGTCAATGGGTCGCCCTGCTGTACCCAGGTTTCGCCGGCCGTGAACCCGAGTAGGAACGAATCCTTGTGTGGCACCAGGGCCACAACGTCTTCGCCGACATCGCCAGCTTCCGATAGCTGGAACAAGGCGGGCCGCATCGTGTCGGACAGGTCCGGGCTGAGGGTAGTATCCGTATGGTCGCCTACCCGAGTAGCCGTGATGGCGTTGTCGTCGAAGGTCAGTAAGCGGTCCCGGTACACGATTGTCTCGGCATCGCCGGCGGCGATACCCGCGAATGAACCACCTCGGAGTCTGTTCGTCAGGGAATCCTCAAGGCGCACGTTTGTTGCCCACGGGGCCGGAAACGGTCCACGGTGGTCTACGGCGGCGCGCAGTCCCATCCGCCGGATAACTCCGAGTGCGGGAAACACAATCTCCATCGACTTTTTAGGCATCAGTCGTGTTCCGTCGTAACATAGCTATTCGACTCCCTTGAATCCGTGTTCACGGGCTTTCTGGTTTTTCAAGTCGGCATCAGTCCATCCAGGGACCGGCCAGAACTGCTCCACCAGCCACGACAATGGATACTTCTGCTTCTCCCAGCGATTGTTCAGCCAGAGGTCTCTGGAATACGCGCGGGCCTTGTCGATGCTTGTTTGCGAAATGGGATAGGGCCAGGATGACTGGTTGTTCTTCGCGAAATTCCCAGTGCGAAAAAGGTGAGAAATAAAAGTCTCCATGCACGTTACCAGCTTGCCACCCGACAGCCAGGCTTTTGCCGAAAGCTCCGTTCCGAAATTCCCCCAACTTCCGTGACCTTCGTCCATACCGCCCAGTTCCCAGAACCTCTCACGCTCCATCAGGAAACAACAGCCAATGCAGGACATCGTGGGAATGATCCCGTATTTCTTGGCCCACTTCCTAACCCTGTTCCGCTTCCGATGCTTTCTCCAGTATTGAAAGTGAAGCGTGGAATCGAACCGCCAGGATACCGTGGGTTCGTACTGCACTCGCGGCTGCCAAACCATATACATAGTGAAGTCAGTTCCCCCGCACTCTTCGCACTTCGTTGGCTTGGCCCCCTGGTAGGTCCGCTCTCCGCACTCGCACATCCAATTGAATGCCTCCAGCCGGTGCATCATCGGAATCATCGTCCAGTCCGGCTGCATCTTCGCCAGCATCTTGACATCGAATCCGTCGTCCGTGCTGCAATGAGCGTCCAGCTTCATAATGTACTTGGCTCGGCTCAGTCTCGCCCCGGCATTCGTGGCGGCCCGCTGCCCGACCGATTCAGTGAAATGAATAACCTGTAAGCGAGGATGGTCCTGTAACGGCGGATCCGCCCACGCGCCATCTGCGATGGCAATCACTTCCGTGGACTCACTGCTATGAGAAAGCACATCCGCCACGGTATGCGCCATGAATTCCTCATTACGGCCTGGTATGATCACCGAGAGCATGTTAGCTCTTGCCATCACGTTCCCTTTGTGTTATGATTAACTGGCAACACTTCACATCACCTGTTTTCTAGGAGATAGTCATGGAAGGGCAAATATGTGCCGTCGAAGGCTGTACCACTGTTCTCAATAAAACCAACGGACGAATTTGCGGAAAGCACCGTGCTCGTTTTTTTCGGCATGGCTCGTATGACTACGTTTCCCCCAATTGGACACAGAGCAAAAAGGGGCAGCCCTGTTTGGCCCCGACAGGCCGCATACGAATCCGCGTGAATGGCAAGCGAGTCCTTCAACACCGCCTTATCATGGAACAACATCTCGGAAGAAAACTGACACGCAAGGAGTGCATACACCACATAAATGGCGATACCGCAGACAATCGCATTGTGAACTTGGAGTTGTGTCCGTCTAATTCCGAGCATATGAAAAAGCATCACCAATACTCCTGGAAACGTCGCAAAGTAAGTCCTCCGTACACGCCTGAAACCATTGCTGCTATCCTCCAAAGGCTTTCACTTCCCTCGCCCGGTCCTGGTCGAAAAAAGTCTAAAGGCACACTATGTTTCTGCGGTGATCCCGTCGCCACTAGAAATCTGTGTGCAAAGCACTTCCAATGGGCATACAAACACAATTTCACCTGACCCCTCCTGACTCATTTCGCCATCGCTCCTTCAATTGCAAATGTCCAGTCTTTGTGTTCCTGCTCGAAGTACGTCCAGGCCTCCACAATCCGCTCGTTGCTTAATGCGGAAGTGGAAATGTTGCCGTAGTATTCGCCCGGCACGCCTTTGTAGAACGTGTACTCCAGCGGTGTCGCTTCCCACTGGATGTCGTACTGGTCCTGATTGTCATAGATGGGGCTGGCCGGATACGGCTGGTATATCTTGCAGTCGATGTCGTCCAGCTGCACTTCCCGCAGGAAGGCGTCTGTTTCCGCCAAGGTTGTTTCGTTCTCGCCGGGGAGCCCGACGATGAAGAAGCCCTTGACGAACATACCGCGACTCTTCAGCAGTTTCACCGCTTCCTTCATCTGCTCCGCTGTCTCGCTCTTGTTGATGTTCTTCAGGATGGTATTGGAACCCGATTCGATCCCCAGCCCTACGCCCACGCAGCCGGAATCCACCATCATGTCAATGAAGTCCCGCCCGTACCGGACAATCAGGTCGGCCCGAACCAAGCACCGCCAAATGATGCCCGTGTCCTTCAGAAACTTGCACACCGCGACCGTGCGGGGTTTGTTGAGGATGAAAATATCCTCGGGGAACGCGATGGCGTCATATCCGAACTCGTCGTGGAGCATCCCGATCTCCTCGATCATCCGCTCGGCACTGTTCAATCGCACTCGATTGTGGTTCTTGCAGCAAAAACCACACTGATAGGGGCACCCACGGGAGCCCATAACGGTGGTTGTCGGGCGGTCGTGCAGCGTAAACCGATAGCTCTTGATGTCCACTAGCGAGCGGTCGGGAATCGGGTAGTCGTCCAGCGGGCGCTCCGCGGCGACCACCTGGGAGAAGTCGCTGAAGAAAGCCTGGCTGGCGGCATACTCGCCATCGCCAATCACCACGCAGTCGAAATCACCACGGTCTTGGCTGAGTGTAACATGCGGCCCGCCGATGACGACCCGTGCGGATGGGTTCACTTCCTTGATCCGGTGTAGACAGTCGAGGGCGTGGGGATACTCTGGACTGGTCGGCCCAAATCCGTAGTGGGAGTAGTCTAGTGGTAGTCCTTCCATCTCGCCGTCGTAGATAACGACATCATGGCCAAACTGCTTCAGGCCAGCGCCTACCGCCATAAGCCCGAGAGGCGGAAACGCTCGCTCGTCAATAAGAAACGATGATGGACACCGAACTAGGCAAATCGTCATTGCTGCTTTGCCTCCCGTCTTAACTGTCGCTGGTAAAATACGTTCTTCCCGTTCTTCTTACTGAGTGTCGTGTCGAACATGCCAAAGGGATTGTAGTCCACGTCGCCGCAGAACTGCCCACAGGGAAACATGTAGACCTTCGGTCGGATGTGATGCGTCACCACTCCCCTTTCCCGTTGCCATACATGCCACGTCTTCTTCCAGGCGTTATCCTCACCCTGCGGATAGTGGCGGTTAAACACCAGCCGCTCGTTGTAGCCGCCCATCTCCAGAAACAAGTCCCGGCGCATCAGGTAGACGTTTGGGTGAGGCGGGAGCTTGGGGCCGCGTTCCTTGTACCGAGCCTCCAGCAAGCCATAGGCAAGCAATACTTCGCGGTCCTGCGTGAACTCGCCGTTTTCGTCCAGCACGCCGAACTCTCGCTCGAATTGGATCTTGTCCCCCTCGAATCCGCAGCAATACTCGACCGCTTCCCTGGGGATGATGTAGTCAATATCCGCCATCAGGAGGTACTCACCCTTGGCGTACTCCCTGGCTGCTGTATTGCGAGCGGCGCTGCTGGTGAACGGCCGGAACTCGTTCGTCTTGTAGATCGCCAAGGGCAGTCCACTGGTGTCGAACTCAAGCGGCGGGTCGCTCCCATCGTCCATGATGATAACTTCCACGTCGGGCGGGAACCCGATCTTCCGCCAGTGCAAGATATGCCGGCGGACGGCCTCGTGGCTGTTCAGCACGGGATGTATTAACGATACCTTCATGCGGACACCACCTCGTATCTAGCCTTTGCTCCGTAGTACCGGGGGCATGACAGACAGTAGGGGTACGTCCTTCGTCCTTCTCGCTGTTTTAGCGTGCGCACCAACTCGCGTTTTCTCACCCATAACTCTTGCAGTGTCGCCTCGTGGACGTTACCGAGATCGAAATGCGGAATGATTTCGTCGCAGCACGCCAGCACATCGCCGCAATGGTTGACGATCATATTGTTGCCGACATGGTGACACGGCTCATCCGCAACCTCCGCAATCTGCTCACTGGCGTCCGCTGCATAGTGGGTAAAGCGGTGCAGCCCTGACGTGAACCGCAACGCAGTTTTCGTAAACATGCCACGTAGTGCGTCCATTCGTTCGCGTGTTTTCTCATAGAGCGACACCCTGATCTCATCGAAACATCCATCTAGCTTCTCGGCAGCCTTCGCATCCAGGTAGTCTGCGTTTGTGACTACCTCGACGCGACTAAAGCCGAGCGTCATGGCGTGCCTTCCAAACCACCAGAGTCGCGAATCCAACAAGGGTTCGTTGTAAAAGCTCAAGACGACCACCCCGCCGAAACCCATGCCTTTTGCCTGGTCAAGTAGCGAAACGACCATATCGCTACACATGTACGCCTGCCTTTGCCGGGAGGCCACTGCCTGCCTATCCGGCTCCGTCTGGCGCAGGCAGGAAGCGCACCGCCGGTTGCAGTACGAAGACGTTTCAATGCTGAGTTTGTTAAACATTATTCTAGGAAGTTGGTTACGTCGTGCGTGTTGCTGAAGACGATTGTATGGGGGAATGCGCCGCCATACTCAAACTGGTACTTGAACTCGTTCGCTATCTTCGATAATCCGTACTTGCGGTCGTTGCGGCCCTCCGAGTCGTGTACGACAACGTATTCCGCGTGCTGCAACCGAACTACCTCACGCCATCTCCTGACCCTTGGCTCTCCTGGGCAGGGTTCGTGATCGACAAACGCCACGGACCACGGACTACTAAGATCAACGTCATCCCAGGCGTCAATGCAATGCACCTCATGGAACTCTGTTTCGTACCTCTTCGCAAAATCGAAATACTCGGGGTTGTTCTCGTAAGTCACCAGCTTCCGCTTCGCCACCCAGCAAACCCAATGCAACGGAGTCGTCGAATAGAGTCCGCACCCAAGTTCGAGAATCGGACCTGTTGTTTTGGAGACTGCTTCCATTAGGACAGGTAGGTGACTGCCACGGTCTGGTCGGAATTTCATTCGGTGTCCCCGCATTTATAGCCAAGTGCCTCGATCTCTTCGGCGTAAAGCGAGCCGACGATCCTCGCACACTCGTCGTCGTAGCAGTCGGCGTATGGCTTGTGACGTGACTTAGTTAAATGAGGCAGTGTCTTCTGAACCTTCAGCTTGTCGGCTACAAATGCCCAATCCTCCCGCAAACGCTCAAACCTCCCCACGAACATATTGGGGATCGGTTCCCCGTCGCACAGGAAGGTCGGGGCCTGCGGTCTGAAATGTCCCTCGATGTCCGTCCCGGCGGGCTTCAGGTCCATCTTTACGAACTGTTGGAATGTGCGCCCGCCATATTGTCCACGGTACTGCTGGAGCCAATGGAAGGCCGATACGACCCTGTCCCACGGGTTCCGCACGAAGGTAAACATGAATAGTTCGTCGATCCTGGGTACGATTACCTGCTCCCATACTCGCTGATAGTTGCGCAATCCCCGCCTGTGCGTGATCTGACGCGGATGCAAGACCGTCTTCATCATTCCCTTTTGGGCCGTCTTCGCGTTGCAAGTGACAAGCCACTCGCCAAGAACATCTATGGACGGGCGAATTGATTCGAGATGTTGAATAATGCGTGAGTCCATTTATTGGTGCGTCCTTACCGTATATAGGCAGCACAGCGTTTCGGATGGTTCGATCTCCGAACTTCGCAGGTAGCGTGCATTCTTACGCTTGACTTCAAACTTCTTGGCAGGTTGCAAGACATTAAATACCACGTCCCAATCACTTGCGTACAATGCCGCACGATAGTCAAACAGAACCAACTTCTGGTCTTTGTGCTTCTCCCATACATCGCAGTCGTCCAGAACGGTGAAGTCCGGGTAGCCGGGAATCCGCAGTTCTCCACACAGGGTAGACTTACCGGACATCTGATTGCCGAGGATACAGATTTTGCTGTATCGCTCGCAGGCCTCGCGGAACTTCTGGTAAAACCCAGCGGTGTCCAATATGCCCCTTGAGCATCGAAACAGATCCCGCCCTTCATAGCAGCCGATGTGTTCGATCTGAGTGAAGTCCGTGTTGTGCAGGATGTATTGGAAGTACTTGGCTCGCGGCTGGTTCCCGTGGCCTTCAAGGTAGAGGACATCCTTGCACTTCATGCAGGCCCGACTGAGAATGCCGAAGCGGTTCTCCAATTCCTTGGTATCAATCACGGAAAGCAGCAAGACCGTATCGTGGCGTTCAATGTGGTGCCAGAACAAGGGGTTGTCTAGGTCGTCTAGCTTGTACCTAAGCGTAGCTAGGTTCTTCTGGTCCCGTATATCCATCGCCTCAATGAAGGCATCCTTGTCGTACTCCACGCCCAGCACGGCACTTGCGCCCTGCCCTGCGGCATAGAGTGACATCTGCCCGATGTTGCACCCGAGGTCAAGCACGGACTTGCCGTCGAAGTCAGCCACATCGAATCCGTCAACGCGGTCGGCCAGTTGTCGCTTACCTTCCCGCATACCGGGTATCTCCTGGTAATCCTTAAACCAGTTGTCCCTCTTCACGGTATTCATAACCCAGCGCCTCGATCTCTTCGGCGTATAACTGCCGAACTATGCCACGGGTGTCGTCATCGTAGTAGTGCGTGTAGTGTTCGTGGAGTGATGTGTTAAGTCTCTCCGGTAGCGTGTTAGATAACCCGAGTCGGTCTGCGAATATTCTCCAGTCTTCGTCCAATCGCTCGTAACGCCCAACGAAGATTTCGGGAATCCTCGTTCCATTGCGCATAAATAACTTGGCCTGCTCCGCAAAATGCTCATTGACACTCGGTCCTTGGACGGCCAGTACGTTTATTACCCAGTAGCGAAACGTCATCCGCCTGTCTATTTTGTTGTGTGCTGAACCACGTCGCCGCAATTGCTGGCAGAACATAAACGCGCTCAGTACACGGTCCCACGGATTCCTGACAAACGTGAATACGACAACGTCTTCCATGCGAGGTGCATACATCCGTTTCCATGCGGCCTCCCACCGTTCCGGGTCATCGCGCCGGACTATTGTGCGATCTCCCAACCCGCAGGTTTCGATGGTGTGCGTGGCAACTTTGGGGTTCTTGATGAAACACCATTTGCCTTTCGTGTCCAATACTGCCGGAACGGCCAGGTTGTGGATATGTTCAATGTCTGCTGCGTTCATGCCCGTTCGCTCCCTCGTTCCCAGAATACAGTCGGCTCATAATCACGAGTCACATACCACGGGTCAATTCGATGGCAATGGGTGTAGGCATCTACGGCCTTCATCACCCCGCCCAGCTTGAATACGTGATAATCGTGCAGCAGCACCAGACCTCCCTTCCTCACCTTTGGCACGTACCTCACAATGTCTTGGACGACCGCGTCGAATCTATGGTCCCCGTCAATATGAACGAAGTCGACAGACCCGTCCTCGAAGTCGTCCACGGCCTCCATGCTTGTCATCCGCAGCAACTTGAAACCGTATGTCTTCGCGTGTACCTGGGCATTTTTATAGCGAGTATCGTGCCGTTGCTGGGTGCGAGTCGAGCCAGCGATGTACGGATCAATGCAGGTCAGGTCCAATCCCGGTATCGCCTTGCACCAAATCTTTGCCGAGACTCGATGCGCTGTCCCGACCTCGATGCCAGTGCGGAAGCCAAGCTCGTTCATCATTGCGGCGAGTTGGTGCCGACCCCTCTCTCGCCCCGTACTCGGGACGCCGAGGATGGGCAAGTGGTCAAGGCCAGCCTTGAAGGTAAAATACTTCGGCAGGAGTTCAGATACACTCGGCATGGATCTGCTTCTCCTCTTCGATGCCCTGGTTGAACTTGCTTGTGATGTCCAGGGCCTTGCCCCAGTATGGAATATCGAACGCCTTCATCTCGCCCTCTTTCCGGTTGAAACCGGTCGGCCCGACATACGTGGGAGACAGTCCCAGCGGGTGCGCCAGATTGACCGCAGGATACTTGCACCACCATTCGACGTGCTTGCGGCGGGTGACGCCCATCCGGTTCTCGGTGTCCCTGCGTCCTATCTCGCCAGGTCGCCTGCAACCATCTGGGTACTTTGCTTCGCGTTCGTCCAATGCTTCGATCATCAGCTTGCGTGGGCAGATCATCGAGAACCCGCCAAGTCTGCGGAGCATGGAGAAGTAAGGATTTGGCTTCCAGCTTAGCACCGTCCAACGGCTCATGTCATACGCTACCTCATCGGGTTTTGGTCTGAACGACGGCTGCTTTGGGTCGCCGCCCGTGAAGTGCCACGGGTGGTACAGCGTGTCGTCCTCGGCTATCGCTATGAATTCAGTTTCGGCTATCTTGGCTGCACGGTTCCATTCGCAGAACGCATTCCAGCTACCCTTGGGTGTAGTCTGGATGAGCTTGGTTTCCCCGACGCCAAGGTCCATTGGCTTCATAGAAACGGTGATTAGTGGGTAATCCCCGACCGCCAACAGCAGATGCCCCATGTGGAAATCGACCCATCGCTGGGGCATCTCGCCTGTTGTCAGGAAAATGATGGTCAGATCGGACACCGATAGTCCTCCATTACGAAGCCGAAGGTGAACTGGACGCCGAAGCGGACGGCGAAGCGGACGGCGAAGGCGAACTCGAAGGCGAAGCGGACGCCGACGTGGACGGTGAACTCGACGGCGTGGCCGACGGCGAAGTCGACGGCGAAGCGGAAGATGAAGCCGACGGCGAAGTGGACGGTGAACTGGAGGACGACGCGGACGACACCACAGTGCCGACGTTGCCTTCCAATATCTCCCAGCGGTACGTAGTTGCTGTCAGCGACACGGAAAGCAGTGACAGGAAATCACTGGCATCTGCAAACGTCGCCTCTGTTTCGAGTGCAACATTAAGTCCAGCCGCAGCCGTGACTACGATGTCGCCACCGTCTGTCAGCATTCGCAGGACAAACCGTATACCTGCCTTGGTTGGAGGGGCCAGGGTCCGCGTTTCGTCTGCCCCCACTGAGACCATTTCGCAAACCTGCAAGTCACTGTTGACGCGGATCGTCTTGCCGTTTCCGGGGTCCGCAAAGAGTTTGGGGCCACGATATAGGTCGTGGTGAATTCTGTGGCTACCCATGATGAACATTCCTTTCGGAAAGAGGTACGGGGTCTACGCCCCGAGGAACATGAAGTTACGCAAGCGTCACGCCGGTGTTTCCTTCCATCACTTCCCAGCGGTACGTAGTTGCTGTCAGCGACACGGAAACCAGCGACAGTAAATCACCGGCGTCCGCAAACGTCGCGGTCGTGTCTAAAGTGACGTTGAGCCCGGCCGCAGCCGTGACAGTCACGGTGCCACCGTCCGTAAGTAGGCGCAGGACGACTCGAATCCCTGCCTTGGACGGAGCGGCCAGGGTCCGCGTTTCGGCCGCCGCCGAGACCATCTCGCATAGCTGTAAGTCTTTCGCGACAGTAATTGTTCCGGCATCACCGGGGTCTGTCAGTCTGTTTTCCGCCTCGTGCAAGTCGTGGTGAATTCTGTGGGCACAACTAGTAGTCATGGGAACATTCCTTTCTAAAGGAAAGAGGTACAGGACGCACACGCGCCCAGAGGAAAGAGCTAATCGTCATTCTCGTAAAACAATGTGAATGTTATCGTGCCCGTCGCCGCTACCGAAGTCACCACTTTGACCCGCTCGTTAAGCAGCGGGATTTTCACGAAGGCGTCGGTGGCAGCCACGCCGTCGGTGTTCTGGCTGGCAAACGCCCGCGGATGAAACCAAGTCACTGAGTTGTGACTCACGGCGGCTGCGGCGAGGATCGGAATGCCCGTGGTCTCTCCCGTGATGGCAACGGTGTATGCTGCGTTTGCGGACGCGTCGGACTTGATGGCCAGCACTTTGCCTTTAATGCGCGATCCGAGGTAGCCCGTGGCTGCCCCAGTGATGGTTTGAGTTACGCTGAATATCATATTTCTACTCCGTCTAAAGAGACTGTTCCAATTCTAGCGCTGCGTGCCCAGTAGTCTGATGTGGTCCGGCGCCCATCACGCGGAGCATCGCCGCCAAGGCTTGTAGGGCTGGATTTCTCTTGATCCGCACGAATCGCCAGCGGCAGTAGATCCAAAAACCGCTTCTCGTGGACCCCTTCGCCGTCATCCAGGTTGTGCTCCGCAGCCGCCATGCACGCTTCCGTGATAACGGCGGAAAGCGTCTCCCCGCCGACTGGGTACAGGTTGCTCGAATCAATCATCGTCGGCCGCAAGATCATAGGAACCCGCAGTACATAGGCATCATCCGGCGTCGGGTAGAGTGCCAGTCGCTTGCGTGAGCCTGTCGTGGGGTCGAATTCCACAGTCCGCACAGAATAGTACACCGGCCGATCGAAGTACGGATCGTCCATCTGGCGTCTGCGAATCGACTGGTCGTGCCGCTGCTCAACCGCTGGGTACAACTCGTTTTGGTCGGGGTAGTATGTGAGGGCACTGTCGCCTGCCACGGCCTCGAATGACGACGCGAGGGCTATTTCCGGCCGTGCTAGCGAGTAACTTGTGCCCGCATCCACATCCACCGTCGTATCGTCCAGGGTGACTTGGTTATCGCCGTCCCTGGTGTCCACGGAATAGTAGTTGGTGCTGACCTTCAGGATTCCGTAGTCGGCCCAGGCCGGAAACGTGCCGGCCACCGTCAGTGTCACCACCCCGTCAACGACCGTC
>SDBV01009564.1_pt1 | contig 12862 bp, 6 predicted proteins | sample 2277081 | NCBI WGS metagenome assembly SDBV01 (sample SAMN10402039, study PRJNA504765) | marine sediment metagenome | isolation source: marine sediment core GS10_PC15, 223 cmbsf | place: Arctic Ocean: Southern Knipovich Ridge | collected 2010
GCCGTCGTGGTCTGCCCGCCCGAAACGAGGTGGCAGTAGGGGCTGAGCTGTTGGTAAACGAAGCTCTTGCCGGTGCCGCGAGGGCCGAGCTCGACGGAGTTGAAGTTCCGCTCGACGAAGGGAACGAGCCGCAGCATGTAGTGCAGCTTGCGCCGTTTGGTATAGTAGGGATGCTCCGGCTCGTACCCCATGGATCTCAACATCAGGTCGAGCCACTGGTCGCGTGTGAAGCGGCGCCGGCCCTCAATAAAGTCGTCGAGCTTCCGTGAGGAGAGCTGGATGGGTCGGATGCTCTCCACGAAAAACGGTCGGTTCTGGTTCTTGAAGACGTAGGAGTCGTCGTACCCCAACGTGATCTCAGCCCAGATCCCTCCCATCAGCAGTCGGTCGTGACGACGCACCTCGCTCTCTTTGATATTGATGTAGTCGAGGTTGAGATTGGACAGCTGCGCCCAGTACTTGTCGTGGGTTTCGATCAGACGGACGGAGATCTTGTCGATGACCTCGAACGAGGTGTGCTGCTTGATTGCCGATTTGACTGCTTCACGTTCGTCGGGTTTAACGTACTTGCTCGCGAGGGTCTCACGCACGAACTCGAGGCCTTCGCGGATCGTCTCTTCGTCTGTAGACGCGCAGTACTTCCCCAGAAGGAACTCGATGACGAACGCGGGCACGCCGAACGCGCTGCGCATGCGGCGCAGGAGATCCTTGCGAACGACGAGTCCGGGGTAAGACTCCGTCGCCAAGATGTCGAGCTCATCTAAAACAAATGGTTCGTCGGTCATCGGCGCCTCACTACATATCCCTCGCCACGGTCAGCTTGATGCCGCCAGGCGGGAACTGCTCGGTCGTCTCGATGTCGCGGATATCGAGATGAAGCAGCTCTCCCGCGGAAAACGACCGGGCTGAGTGGAAGAAAAGGGTGACATTCTGTTCGTTAGTCTCCGCATCGACACGTACTTCCTTGGGGCGACCCGAGGCGAGCACCGAAACCCGTGCACCCGTCGAATCGGCCAGCAGCACATCGAGGCTCAACGTTCGACCGGTGGCCGAGAAAAGTGCCATCTGACCTCCCGTCGAGGAAGCGGGGAGTTTCGGCCGCATGGTGACCTTCACCGCAGTCCTCATGAGTTCGAACGTGGGCAGCACCACCTCCACACCGATCCTCTTCTCGGCGGTCACTTGGCTGCGCGACACGAGGTGCGGGATGACGAGTTCCTGAAGCGCAGCGCCGCCATGAGAGAAAGACTTCTCCGCCTTGAAGAAGGCGAGGCCCGGTGGCAGTGCCACGCGAAGAGATGGGTCCCAATCGAATGGCAGACTAGCGACGGGTAGGTCGGCCTCCGCTGGCACCAGCGCGAACCGCTCCTTCTTCACCCGGCACCAGTCCCTGTCGCAGGCGACCTCCTCGGGAAGCTGGTCTTCGTCGAGCAGGATGAAACCATGGTCCGTGACGACGTGGACCTCGGGATAGCCCCAGCGATGCAGCTTCCGAATGAGGCGAGCGATGCGCTCGACTTCTACGTGGACATGACGAACCAGGGTATCCGCGCTCCCGTGGCCCATGTGATCCACCTCATCATGACCAAAGACAACGAGCAGCTCCCCGAGCCCATCCGGTGCGTCCGTGCCCGCTTCGAGTTCGCCGATCTCACGACAATCAGCGCCGAAGTCCTTCAGAAAGGCGATTCGGGTGCTGCGCGCGGCCGCGTCCTTGCCGTTGATTCGCGGGTGCAGGTTGTTGCCCTTGACGTCGAATGAAACCTCCGCGCCCGACAGCGGCATCAGCGCCGTCATGCCCACCGGGGTGACGGTGGGTAGCGCGGCCCGCATGGGCTCCAGCTTCACGTCATAGTTCTGAAGCGCCTGGCTGATGAGGTGAGCGCAGTCGTAGCGGAGGGCATCGATGATTAAGACGGCACGCTTGCCTTGCGTGGTCCAGAGCCGCTCCTCGAGGCGATCCGTCACGTACGGGAGTTTTGGAATGTTCGCGGTCGCACCACCGACGTAGCGTTCGAAGAACCGGCCGTTGAGGGTGTTCGTGTAAGCCGCGTAGGCCCGGTCAGCCACCTTGATCACCGCAGGTTGGCTCTGCTGCTCGGCGTCGTGGCGCACATTGATGTGCGTGGCATCGACAACCGTTGCCTGCTCCACGAACACCTGCACGAGGGCCTCGATGGTGTTGGCCTCTTCGGCGAGCTGCGTGGCACGGTCGCAGGCGCCCACGAACTCCTGCAGCTTGCGCATCAGATCCCACGACCCAGAGGGGCTGAGGCTGGCCTTGCTGTATTCCGCCTCCTGGGCGATGAGCACACCATGTGCCTCGAAGAACGCTGTGGTCGTCGACGACTTTACCGCAGCCGTCTCGAACGCCTCAACGATCTGCCGCCAGCGCATTCGAACAAGGTGCGGAAAACCAAAGCAAGAGCCCGGCTTGTCCTTCGCCCACGCCGACAGGTCCACCTTCGTCTCGACGTCCTGAATCCAGCGATCCCAGGCCGTGCGGCTTTCGCTGTCACGCAACCATCGATGAAGAAGCTGCAAATGGTGCGGTCGCACTGCCACCGGCGGAAGCCGATCCGCCAGTGGAAAGTCGGCGGGCTCGCCGTAACCGAGAAAGGTCTCGGTCAGCGCCAGTGTCGTGACGAGGGCATCGACCCAGCTCACCGGACCGTCATTCGGCCCCTCGAAGCCGTACCGTTCCCGGACCATGGCAAGGAACTCCGGAATGAGACCCTTGTCCTGAAGAGACTGCCAGGTCGTCTCGGGCGACACCGCGAGATCGAGAATCGTCTGATCGACGTCTCCGATGAGCCGCGACTGTGCCAGCTCCGGGCTCAGCAGATTACTCCAAAACACCGCAGGCTGGTTGGCGAACTTGGCCACGTACTTGGCGAGCAATGAGTCGCGCCCGCCCTCGTAGAGACGCCGCTGGTCGCTGGGCGAGGTGGGAAGCTTGACGTTGGCCTGCTTCAGGAAGCTGAAAAGCGTCGGTCGTTTGCCGCCGACCCGCCAGGTCACACCGGCGATGCTGTACTCCGCCAGCATGTCTAGCGCGGGCTCGCCATCGGGTCCACCATGCTCGAGGCGATCCTCCGCCAGCGGCAGATAGATTACCAAGCGCTGAGACCGTCGCTTCTCTCCCGGCAACGCATCGAGGGCCCGATAGACTTCGTACTTGAGCCAGATTTGGCCGTGGCACCGACAGGCATCGTACTCCAAAACTTGAAAAGGCGGTGATTTCATCGCTCCGAGATGTGCGCGAAGCGACGGCAGCAGCCGCGCGAACTCCTCCTTCTCGTCGAACCACAAGCAGACTTGGGCACGCTTTTCGTGCTGAAACCGTTGCTCGAGTTGGTCGATGAGCGCTTGGATCATCACACCACCTTCCCGATGCGCAACACGCCAGCTTTTTGAAACGGCTCCACGTTCACCTTCACGCCGTCGTCGATGTCGGGCGCCCAACCCTTGGGTCGATCCTCGGGCGACTTCCACGGCGTCAGGATGCGGTAGTCGCGGTCACCGCCGTCGGCACCTTCGTGTTGACCTTCCTGAACCGCCTGAAGCTGTTGGTCGAGGGCCTGCCCCTCCTCGAGCTTCGCCTGCCACTCGACGCGATCTTCTACGCGGCCCTCTTGATCGGCCAGAGCAGCTTCGCGCCGAAACGCCTCGTTGGCATCGCGCAGGTAGCTGGCGCGGAGCTTGGCCATGCGGTTCTTGTCGAGCTTATGGTAGTGGCAGAGCGCGCCAAACGCGAACGGCGAGCTGCCCTGAGTGCTCGCGATGTGCCAGATGATCGGGCGGCTCTTGTAAAGCGAACAGTGGTAGTCGAAGTAGACGTTGTCGAGCCATTCCTCGATGCTCGATGCGCGCTTGTAGCCCTTGACCTTGCGGTTAAGCTCGTTGGTGATCTCGACTTCGACCTGGTTGATGTCCTGTTCTGGGAACAGCTGCGCGAGTTCCTGGTGGACCCGGTCGAGGAGGCTCGTCTCGCCAGATACAGAGGCGAAAGGAACGATGCCGTCCTCGTCTGCTTCGACCACCCGCTTGACCGCATAGGAGAGCAGCCGCCAGACGTGCTCCATGCGCTTCTGCTCGACGGTCTTGCGCTCCATCTGCGGCCAGACAAGCTCCCTCGGTCGTTCGCCCAACTCCTCCTCAATCTTATTCCGGACAAGACGAACACCAAACAGGTCGAAGATGGCGGTGTTCAAATCGGAATACGCTTGATCTAACTTCGTCTGTTCGGCGCCTTCGACAGCATCGGCAGCTTCGAGGCGCGACGTCAGGCTGCCTGCAACCCTAAGGACCCACGGAGCCTGAAATGTAGTCGAAACCTGGTTTCCCTCATCCCAGTCGCGTTTTAGATCATGGATCGAGCGCGCAAAGGCTCCTATCTTCCCCGTCAAAGTCTTTGAGGGACGGGGCAGAGGAAGCCGCTTTATCGCGATCTGCTCCCATGAGCCGAACGAGGTCAGGGCCTGAAGAACGTATTCTGCGAGCAGGGAGTTGCATATCCCGAGAACGTACCAAGTCGTCTCAGCGTCCTTAAGAAAAACGCTTGGGCCCTTATCGCCAAACACACAGCCTGATGGTAGCAGCCGCATGTTGAAGCCCCGTTGCGTTCGACGCGGCCACGTCAGCCCCTCCTCAAAGTAGTGGTTCTCTGGATGAATGATCAGCGAGGTGTTTCCATTGAGATACGGATACTTCGCATTTGCCTCATCTCGCATTGTCTCCCAGTCTGCGTCGACCAGCATGACCAGATAGACGTCGGAGTAGAAGCGACTATAGTCGCCGCCCTTAGCAAACCTCGCCCACGGCTTATCGCGGCCCCGCTGACCATGCGATGTTGCAATCTGGGACTCCCGGATCTCCCACCAGTACCTGACATATCTGCCTATGTTGATGGACGCTACTCCCTGCTCTACTGCTTTTGCGCTGTCGCCCAGGGAGGGGAATCCCCGAAACAAAGGCGCAAGATGACTGACTCGAGAATAGGCAAGTGGCTGACCGTCGATGGACGCAAAGTCGCGGCGCGCCACATCGTAGCGCACGTTGCCCTGCTGGCCTTGCAGCGCGCAAACAAATGCAACTTGCCGCAAATCCGGCTTTGACGAGTCTCCGCGCCATGGCACCAAGGCAAAGAAGGTCGAACGCTCGCCCTCGCTTACAACGTAGTACGCGCGATCCGCTTGCTCCTCGGTCGTGACGATTCCCTCGCGCGCCTGCGTCGCCTGAATCGTGGACACCATCAGCTTCCGGCGGAGATCCGGATCGGCCAGGATGGCCTTGACGTTGACGCGCTTATTCTTCGCCATCGCTCGCCTCCCAGCGCTCGAGCGCGGCGTCTTCCCACTCACGGATGAGCGCAGCCATTGGCTCGTAGTCCTTCCTCACTCGGGCCGCTTCGCACGCTTCGAAGTAGCGTCCCTGGTCGCGGCGGCGGTCGTAGACATCGAGGGGCAACAAGTCGTTCTGCATGAGGATGAGGTTCCCGAGGATGAACGCGGCGCGCCCGTTGCCCTCACGAAACGGATGGATGGCAATGAACTCCCCCATGACCTCGGCGGCGAAAGCGAAGACGGCAGTGTCATCGTCGGAGATCACCGGTGACTTGCTGAGCACGTCACGCTCGAGGAGCTCCATCAGCGGTGCGATGCCACCAGGTGGCAAAGGCCACTTCGTTGGCCCTTCGCCCTTGTGGAGCGCGACCGCTCTCCACGCTCCAGCGAACGGATAGATCTCGCCCATCAACTCGCGATGCACCTGCTGCACGAGCGATACCGTCAGCGGCACAGGCTCTGGGCGATCCAGCACGCCGTTGACGAACTCCATCGCCCGGGCAACACCCTCGTCCTCGCGGCGGTGCAGTTCCTCCTGATCCAAGCAGCCAGCGTAGTTGAGCAGGATGTCGTCGGGGCCCACAATCCAGTCCCATTCCCGCTCATAGTCCTTCCAGGGGTTGGGCACAACGCGCGGTGACGTGGGGGCCTCAGCGAGTTTGGCCAGCTCGTCGGATCGAGACTTGGTGAGCTTTCGCTGGCTGGCGGAAACAACGTAGAAGTCGCCAGTCTTGCCCGCCTGGTAGTGCTCAGCGAGACGCTTGCCAGACCCCACTCGGAAACGGAAGCCGAAGTCCTTCTCTTCCCAACGCCAACGCAAGCGGCTCATGGCGTCCCTCCCTTGAGCACGATGGCGGCGACCTCGACGGTCGCATCGTCCAGGATGCCGAACCCGAGGTCGAGCATGACGATGAGCGGGTTGCGCTTGAGGAGGATCTCAGTACGAAGCTTCTCGAAGCTCTTCAGGTTGACGAAGGTGGCCGACACGAGCGCGCCGACGTAGCCATCGGGTTCTGTGAGCTGGCATGCCCGATCGATGAAGACGGCGTAGATGTCGTTCGACGTCAGCGGATACGCCGCCTTGATGAAGTCCTTCACCTTCGGGACAAAGGATCCGTAAGGTGGGTTCATCACCGCGATGTCGTAGGGTCGCGACAAGAGCTGCACGAGCTTGAGTCCGCGAGCGGTGTCTTCAGCGAAGAGCCGCTCAGAAGGGTGATCTGCGATCCTCGCGGCAGCCGCCTCGACGGCGGCGAGTAGACCGCGGCGCAGCTTCGCGGCCTCTCCTTCGAGGACCTTCCGCTCCAGCTCGAGCTGTTTGGCACGAACGCGGTCCGCATCAGTCTTGATAGTGCCGAGCTCGAGCTGCTTTTCGCTTGTCTGTTTGATCACTTTGGTGATGCCCTTGGACCGAGCCTCGACGTCAACCCAGTCGTCGAGCACGCGGGTGACGCTTTCGCGGACCTGAACGAGGCTGCCGAGCTCACCGACGTTCTGGAGGTTGTCCCAGAGAGTCTTGAAGAGTCGCTCGCGAAGCTCCGGGGAGCCGGTATGATTGCCCAAGCGTTTGACCAATGTGCGCAGGCTCTCCTCGCCCAGATCCACGGCGTTGGCTACGACCAGGTTGGTGCGCTTGACCTTGACGTCGAGCGGTGAGAATCCATGTCGGAGGCCCGCCTCCTTGGCCGTCAGAAGGAGCGAGAGCGATGCGATCTGGATCGCACGTGGATCGATGTCGATGCCGAATAGATTGTTTTCGAGAATGGCTGCGGGGATGTCCGCCGGCTCCGAGATGGAGGGCTCCACTGGCCAGCCATCCTGCCCCGCGTGCTCGATCTCATCGAGATACATGCGGTGAAAGAGCCCGAAGGCGTACTGGCCGAAGTGCATCGTGCCGCACGCCGGGTCGATCAGCGTGATGTCACAAGCGCGTTTGAAGCTCTGGATGTCGGCGGTCTCGGTGAGCCGCTGATAACGAATCCTCTCCCCAGTCCGCGGCACGAGGTAGTCGGCGACGGGTACGTCGGAGCGTCGCTCCCCTGGTAGCGGGGGAGGCTCGGCGGCGAGCAAGCTCGAGTCGGGGTGCATCTGCAACCACAACCGCCCAAGCGTGTTGTCGACCAGAACCTTCACGACCCATGACGGCGTGTAGAACTGGTTGATGACCGCGAGTTCATATGACGAGCGAGGCGTGCCCTTGTTCTCGTCACGCACGCGCTTCTTCTCCTCGCGGTTGAAGAACTGGTAGACCCAGCCGAGGAAGTCCTGCGCGCGGTAGGCGTCTTCCGGAAGGCCGTCGTTGATCAGCCGGAGGACCTCAAGAAGTGCCGCGTGGGTCGGCCAGACGCAGGCGTACTCGTGGTCCGGGTCGAACAACACGCGGATATCGCGGGTCACGTGACGAAATGCCGACGTCAGCGCGTCGCGAAGAAGCGCCTCCTCAGCGTCGTCGCCGTACTTGTATCGGTTGCCGCCAGCGGCTCGAAAGTCTCGCAGGTAGCGGGAGCGAGCCTGCCCCGGGATGGGGCTGACAACTTCCGTTTGCTCCGCAGGCGCTTCGGGGGCCGCAGGCGACGGCAAGAACAGGAGCTTGCGCGCCTCCATCGCCTTGAGCCCGACGAGGCGATTGAGCAGCGTGTACGTGAGCTCCCTCAAGACGTTATCGAAACCGCGCTTGGCCGAGCCCTCTGCGACCACCTCGCGGGAGAGCAGAGCCTCGGCGCGCCGCCGGATCGCCTCGCCCTCGTCCGGCAACTTCATCTTGTCGAGCGGCGTGTGCTTACCGCTTGACTTCATTCCGAGACGCTCGAGTTGGGCGGCAAAGTCGTGCTCGAGGGCCTTCCGCACCTGTGGCACCCAGGACTTCACCGCCCCCTTGTGGCGGTCAGACAACGATTGGGCGTCGCTCGTCACTTCACCACAATCGTGAAGCCTTCTCGGATCTTCTCCTTCAGCTCATGCGCCACTCCCTGGAGATTCTTCGCCTCCTGCTCAAACGCCTCATCGACCTCCTGCTCGGTCACGAACCGGCGGCCGGCGAGCGCATTGCTGGCCCGCCACTCGAAGATTTTCTCATCCGGCTTCGGTGGCGGGGCAGCGAGCTTTCTCAGGTCCGCCTCGACCTGGGCGGAGTAGCCCGGCAGTGCGACCCCTGCCTGGTCGAGGGATGTTAGGCTCCAACGGCCCGTGGCCTCGATCAACTGCCCTGCCGAGGTGATGCCGACCTGGGGATAGTGGCAGACCCTCCCGGACCCGAAGACCGCATCGACAATCTCATCGCGTTGGTCATTCGGCGCCTCCTTGTACGCCTCGCCGCCGCGAACTGCGGCCACGGCTTCCTCCACGTTGCGCCTGATCTTGTCATAGGCCTGCTGGTAGACTTCCCGATATGGACCGTAGGCTTGGTCGAAGGCGCTGCGGTAGTCTGACCACCGATCCACAACGGATTTGTCAGTGATGATGGCATCCATGTCCTTGCATGCTTGCGAGATGTCAGCACTACTTGTGTGTCCATCGGGAACTGGGTGGTTTGTGATCAGTTCCACGAGCTGACGAGAAGTGGCGAACTCCTTGTGCCGGTTGGCATCCAGGAAAGTTCGCAGAGCTCGCAGCCGTTCGCGGAGATCCTTCCAGATAGCCTCGGCGCCGAGGAACGCGATGACCGAGGCGGTGGGATCCTTGGCTGTCGTCGGCTCGAGGAGCGCCGCCTCGCCCGAGGTCAATGCATCGTTGACCGGTAGGCCCTGTTGAGACCGAAGCTTGGCGTCGTCGATCCCCAACTTGAGAACCGCGCCCAGGTCACGCACAGCCGCCCCGATCGCGTTGCCCGTCTCCGGCGTGCGGGTGACACCCATCGCGATGAGCGCTTTGGCCGCCTGCTTGATCTGTTCGACGGTGAGGCTGGTCTCGGCGACGCGGAAGGTGGTCTTCTTGAACGTGTTGACCTTGGCGAAGACGTCGGCCGTTCCCTGGTAGTCGTACACCGGGCTCGGTCCCGTACTGGTTTGCCTCTCGATATAGACAGCGCCAGCGCGGAAGCAGGCCGCGAGCACGAGCCGCACCAGCTCGTCGGGCCAGCCGCAGGGCGGGCGCTCAAACCCTTTGAATCCCTTGCTGTCCTTCGAGTCGATGAGAAGGCTTCCAGCCGGATCGATACCCTCGTCCTCCAGGTCTTTGATCACCTCCAGGACCTGTGCAACGAGGTCCGACTCGCGCTGCAGGCTGCCTTGCGTGTCGAACATGTCGAGTTCAGATGCGACGGTGTGCAGCTTGGAGGTCGCAGGGTTGAGCAGTCCTTTGAGGTCCCTGGCGAAATCGTAGTTCCGATCCGCAAGGCTGAAGCGGGGATAGATGTGCGGGATCATGCTCGTTAAGGCGTTGTTGATCGGCTCCTTCAGGTCCGCCGCACCATCGAGCTCGAGCTCCTGCCCGCCGTAGAGGATGGTCCCATCCAAGAACGCGCGCTCGATATCGCCGATCAGCGCGCCGCGAAGCTGGTCTCGCTCCTTACGCTTCTCTGACAGGGAATCTTGCGTGGCGGCGGAGGAGTCCTCTGTGAAGCGCTTGTCACCTGTGACCTTTACGAGCGCCTCGTAGCGTTTGAACCGAGCTTCGAGGTTGTCTGGCGCGGAGGAAACCCACCACACCCTGCGTCCCTTTGCGCCGCCTGCCTGATTGAGCCGACGGATCTCCTCGATCTCCTGCTTGCGACCGGATGCGAGGGGACTAACGAAGGCAGCCTCGATCTCTGGCCCGGTGAGGACAGCTACTCCATCGAGGTGGACGCCGAAGCTGAACGGGACCTTCGTCTTGCCGTACGGGACCGCGAAGTTCCCGAGCTTTTTCTTGATGACGACACTCTCCTTCGCCATCTGCTGGGAAGTGCGGCGAACGGCGGCGATGCTGATGCTCTTGGTTCCTCCGGGACGGACCATCTCCTGGATCGCCTGCTCGATTGTCCGTTCCCGCTCGCTGAGGAACTTCCACTCCCCAGTCGCTTCATCGCGCGCGACATAGCCAGCCTCTTGGAGCGCTACGAGCGTGGTCTCGACCTGCCCGCGGAGCGGTGCGATTTCAGTATCGAGCTTGCGCACGAGCAACTTGGCCAGAGTCTCCGGGACGCGGGGGACCCAGGTGATTCGCTGCAGCAGCCAGAGGACTTTCAATACGCCCGCCGGGTCGATCGGAGTACCGGGCACGCGCACGTCAGACTCGCGAATCGCCCGTACGCCCGAGGCGCCGAGATACTCCTGGGACAGCAGATCGTTCTCCACTGCGTCGAAAACCTGGTCGAAGCTGACGATGACGCCGATCTCCTCGTCGGCAAGATCCTGCAGTGCTTCCATGACCACGGAGATCATCGAACGCACGCCACCCGAGATACGGAAACCCGACAGCGCCTCGAAGATGTCCTGGGCCAGTCGGATCTGATGTGGGAGGAACGGGTAGCAATCGATGAAGCTGCGCTCGGTCACGGTTCCGAGGTGGCGACTCGCCTTGATGTCGGCGAGCTGAGCGATTGGGCCCTCATGCGCTTGATAGAGCGACCGCAGCGCGGGCTCTTCAGCTGGGTGCTTCTTGAGGATACGTTCCGATACGACCTTGTTGATCTCGTCGGAGATGAGATGAGGCTTGAGTTCAAAGCGGGCGTTGAGGCGCCCGACGAGGCCGGGCTGGAAATTGGTGCGATCGACGACTTTTTCGAGGTCCTGCTGACTCGTGACGATGAGCCACACCTTGCCCTTGCCCTTGTTGCCGATCATCTCGGCGAGGCTGTTGAGCTCGCCGATACGGTCGTTTGAGTCGCCGATGAAGGTGCCCATCTCGTCGATGACAAAGACCAAGTGCTGGACCTTGGCGTCCGTCGTCGGTTGCGCGTCGACCCACGCAACAAGCTCGTCCGCGATGCCCTCCGCGGTGATCTTCTCATGGCGGAACATGTCGTTGAGGGCGTTCTTGGCTGACTTGCGATCAGCGTACTCGGTTGGCTCCACCATTGGGAGAATCTCGGCGAGCCGACGCCGGACGGTCATGAGATCGTCTCGCCCTTCCCCACTCCGCCAGGGAACACCGAACTCCGCCTCATACGTGGACGCCAGCTTGTCGAGCACGCCGCGCTGCTGCAGCCGCCGTTCGATCCGTGCCACAATGAAATTCTCAGCCAGCCCGATGTGCCGATAGAACTCGGAGATGAGGATCTCGCCCACCGAATTGGGGTTGGTCAGCGATTGTCGGCTCTTGATCTCGAAGGCAATGGTCCGTATCTGGGTGGTAAGTTTCACTTCCCCCAACCGAAGCCGAACGTCTTTGCCGCGTGGACTATCGGACAGGTGTTTGACGAAGACGTCGTTACAGTAGTCACCCGAGCCGTCTTCTAGCTGATCGTTCTGCAACACATAGCCGAGGACCTTGGCGAAGTGAGACTTCCCGGACCCGAAGAAGCCGGAGATCCACATCCCGACAACGTCGCGCGAAGTACCTCCGCGGCGGATGGTCTCGCTTACCTGTGTGAAGGTATCGAAGATGCGCCTGAGCTCGTCCTCGATCTTGTCAGTGACGACGAATTCGCGAATCTCGGTGGCGAGAGCCGACCGGTCGTAGACTTTGACGACACCTTCGACCTTCTGGCCGATGTCCCGCTTGATGATTTGCCTGATGGTTGTCATTGCGCTCTACTCCCGCCGTGCCTCATGCCGATGATCGCCAGAACAGTTTGACCGCTAGGTAGTCTCCGCCGTCGGGTTGGTTCAGGAAATGGAGCTTGCCGCCGCGCTCCTCCCCGGGGAAGGCCATCACGATGCGACCTTCGAGATCGCGCAGGCCTCTTAGGACCTCGCCGTAGCGAACGAGATGGTGCAGAGCGACGGTCGAGGATACCAGCACGGTTGAGCCGGGCGTCTGCGAAGTCAGCTCTCCCAGCCGGCTTACAAGCGCTGCCTCAACGCGCTTGGAGAGCCCTTGCTGCATCCACCGGTAGTCGTCGAACTCATCCTCTTGAAGATGTTCGACGCCAGCTCCGTCAAGAACGCTGAACAGAAAAGCAGTCAAGTCAAGGTGAGTGAACGAGATCTTCTTGGCCTGAAGGTGTGGAATGAACGAGTCGAGAAGATACTCCCTGAAATCGAGCTCCTTGTCGGGGGGATAGATGAGCAGAATGGAGCTGTCTGTCTTGACGCCCCGGTCCGGTCGAAGAGGTTCCTTGATGAGCTCAAACAGCGCGGCGAACAAGCTCTGCATCAGGCAACCTCTTCGATGTTGAGCTCGACGATGTCGCCCTGAATGCGAAAACGAAGGGCATCGACGCGGTTGAGCTCACCGAGCGCCTCGATGACCTCGGGACCCTTTAGAGTGAGTAGCCGGAAAATCGGCGCCCAAACCAGATCGAGCGGACGGACGCCGACGAGACGCAAGGCGCGAACCAGGAGCCGCACGGGAGCCCCATACAATGCGGGACGGATCGTGACCTTGTTGACCGTCCCCTTCGCCAACCCGAAGTCGCGAATGCTCGCCGCGTACTT
>SDBV01009565.1_pt1 | contig 12860 bp, 7 predicted proteins | sample 2277081 | NCBI WGS metagenome assembly SDBV01 (sample SAMN10402039, study PRJNA504765) | marine sediment metagenome | isolation source: marine sediment core GS10_PC15, 223 cmbsf | place: Arctic Ocean: Southern Knipovich Ridge | collected 2010
CCTTTGCAAAACCTGTAAAATGTCATTCTGAACGGAGTGAGGAATCTTTTTATTTCATTGGTTATCAACATTATAAGATTTTTCGTTTCACTCAAAATGACAGCTAAAAGTTAGTTTTGCAAAAGACTCTTCTAATTACTGTATCCTGAATCCATGAAGGTATTCGTCATTGCGAGGCACGCCTGCGTGCCGAAACACAGGCCAGTCTGTACTATGGCGTGCAGGCACGAAGCAATCTCTCCGATTATAAAGGGATTGCTTCGGTCGCTGCGCTCCCTCGCAATGACGGCGAGTTTATAATTTCATTCACGGATTCAGGTGTATGATTAAAAATATATCACCTTTTATTTTTACATATAAACTTTACTTAGGTTGCTGACTGCAACTAAAATCTAATGACCTGACAACAAATTTAAAATCATTCAACTTCTGCCTGTCTATATCGCTAAAAACAAGATGTTGGAAATCGTGTGATTGAAATTTAAAATCTATTTCTTCACAAATGCATTTAGTTTTTTATCTTTTTCTTTTTCTTTTTCTTAATTTTGTAAAGTTAATAAAAATTACCAATTTGCAAAAAATACTATGCAAAACAATCTATCTATATATAACACAATAACCCGCAAAAAAGAGCTGTTTGAACCGATTAATCCTCCTTTTGTCGGAATGTATGTATGCGGTCCCACGGTTTATGGTGACCCGCATTTAGGTCATGCACGACCGGCAATTACTTTTGATATACTTTTCAGATATTTAAAGCATTTGGGATATAAGGTGCGGTATGTTCGCAATATTACTGATGTAGGTCATTTAGAAGGTGATTCTGATGAAGGGGAAGATAAGATTGCAAAAAAAGCCCGCCTTGAACAATTAGAACCAATGGAAGTGGTGCAGAATTATACAAACAGCTACCATTATAATATGGAACTGCTAAATGTTCAGAATCCGAGTATTGAGCCAAGAGCAAGTGGACATATCATTGAACAGCAGCAATTTATTGAAAAAATATTAGAGAACGGTTTTGCTTATGAAAAGAACGGCTCTGTTTATTTTGATGTTGAAAAATACAGTAAATCATACAATTATGGAAAGCTTTCGGGTCGTAAAATTGATGAATTAATTAGCTGCACAAGAAATCTTGAAGCACAGCAGGAAAAGAAAAATAATGCCGACTTTGCCTTATGGAAAAAAGCAAATCCCGAACATATTATGCGCTGGTCATCAAAATGGAGTGAAGGCTTCCCTGGATGGCATTTAGAATGTTCTGTAATGAGCATAAAATATTTAGGCGAGCAATTTGATATTCACGGCGGAGGAATTGATTTGCTTTTTCCTCATCACGAATGTGAAATTGCACAGTCGCAGGCAGCTTATGGAAAAGAATCTGTAAAATACTGGATGCATAATAATATGATTACTATTAACGGGCAAAAAATGGGTAAATCCCTTGATAATTTTATTACATTAAATCAATTATTTAATGGCGGGCATAATTCATTGGAGCAGGCATACAGCCCTATGACCATTCGTTTATTTATTTTGCAGGCGCACTATCGCAGCACCCTGGACTTTTCAAATGATGCCTTGCAGGCTGCTCAAAAGGGCTTACAACGCCTCTTTGATAGTATAAAAACACTTCATAAATTAACTCCCGAAAAAAAATCAACGGTTGATATTAAAGAACTTCAGCAAAAGTGTTATGATGCTTTAAATGACGATATGAACTGCCCTATACTTATCTCTCATTTATTTGATGGTGTAAAAATTATTAATTCTCTTGCTTCACAAAAAGAAACAATAAATGCTGATGACCTGGAATTACTTAAAAAGGTTTATAATGATTTCGTCCTTGAAATTCTCGGCTTAAAAGATGAAAAAGCTCCGCAGATGTCTGATGATTTACTTAATAATGTAGTTGATTTATTATTAAATCTTCGCCAGGAAGCCAAAACAAAAAAGGATTTTCAAACATCCGACAAAATAAGAAATGAGCTTAACAAGTTCGGATTTGAAATAAAAGATAAGAAGGACGGTTTTGAATGGAAGATTAAGTAAAATCTTTCTTTAAATCCTCTCGCAAAGACGCAAAGAACGCAAAGAATATAAAAAAATTATGAGTGTAGTTTAAAACGTTAAATTTTATATAATAGAACGCAGATGACGCAGATTTAATATGATTAACGCTGATTATTAACAAAAAATGATGTTAAAAGGAAAGTTTTTTCCAATACAAGAAAAATCATAACAAATCATAAATTATCAGCGTTATCAGCGTTCTATATAATTTATTTTAAAGATATGTTTTTATACCGGGCTCATTCATTATTAAAAAATTTGGTGGACTTGGCACCTCGTGAAAATAATCTGTGGTGAAAAAAAGATGAAAAAATTCAACAATCAATATATAACATTTGTGTTAGCTGCAGTATTTGCAATATCCGCCTGCATTGAACCTGAGAAAAAACCATCAACGCCTTCCAAAACTATTGTAAAATACATACCAACACCTGAATTTAATTCCGATTCTGCCTATTCTTATATTCAAAAACAGGTTGATTTCGGACCAAGAGTGCCAAATACAGAAACTCACACAGCTTGTGCGAGTTATTTGGCAGAAAAATTAAGAGCTTACGGTGCAGAGCTTATAGTTCAGGAAGCTACTGTAAAAGCTTTTGATAATACTCCTTTAAAGATTAAGAATATAATTGCTCAATTTAATAAATCTAATTCTAATCGTATATTGTTATTTGCACACTGGGACACCCGTCCGTTTGCTGATTATTGTGAAGAACCGGAAAGAAGAGACGAGCCAATTTTAGGGGCAAACGACGGTGCAAGTGGTGTAGCCGTTTTATTGGAAATTGCACGTCAATTATGCAAAACAACACCATACATCGGGGTTGATATTATTTTGTTTGATGCAGAAGATTATGGACAGCCCGAGCATCGCAATCTTACTTATAAAGAAAATACCTGGTGTTTGGGTTCACAATACTGGGCAAAAAATAAGCATAATCCTGATTATTATGCACGTTATGGTATATTACTTGATATGGTTGGTGAAAAAAATGCAACCTTTACAAGAGAAGGAATATCAATGTTTTATGCATCATCAATTGTTGACAAGGTATGGAATATTGCTGCAAAGCTTGGATATTCCGACTATTTTTCCTTTGAAAAAACACAACAAATCACAGATGACCATCTTTACGTTAATCAATTTGGCAATATCCCCTCTATTGTTATTATCCAGCATGATAATACAACTGAAACAAACTTTGGAGCATACTGGCATACACATAATGATAATATGGATATTATTGATAAAAATACATTGAAAGCGGTGGGGCAGACTGTTTTAGAGGTGGTTTATACCGAAAAATAAGATTTGTTTATTTTATAAAAAAATTTTATTTAATTATTTTTTATTATCTTTGTCATTGAAATTTGGAAGATGATATTCCAAATATCTATGTAAATTTTTGTAAAAGGTTTAATACCTTATAAAACAAAATAAAGCAATTCATTCTTATTTTGATGAATTTCTGAAAGAGCAAAACGAAAACTTCCGGATTTGCCTCAGCATTTTTGTTTTTGTAATAAAAATTTCCCCTCAAAATACTATGTTAGTTCATTATTGCGGAGATGAAGATGTTAAATATTATGAACAGGAACGCTTAACCGAAACACAATTACTGGAATGGACTGTTCAACAAGCGAAAAACAATAATATTTCATCTAAGTTTCATATTCCTAAAGTGGGTAGCTTATTTCAATTGGCTTAATAGAATAGTTATGTAATTTTGCTAAAATTTTTGCCTGAATAAATAACTATAGAAAATTTAAATAAAGAAGCGAAATCGGGTCAAAAATAATTCAGAAATTATAATAAACTTTTTTATTTTTGTTGAAATAAAATAAAAAACTAATAAAAATTATGAAAACTAGAACATTAACAATTATCGTTTGTATAATTATACTTTTATCAATTGGAATTATTTTTATTCCAGATCAAATAAAATACAGATTAGAGTGGGAAAAGCCAGCTAAAAATTGTATGTATGTTATTGCGCTCAAAGGTCAATTCAAAAATATTGATAGTTATGATTTTTCATCTAAATTTTATAAACTTTCGAATCCTAATATTATTAAAAATAACAAAGGAGAAATTATAGAAACTAATCGTGAAGGTGAAATAACAATATTTTATGATGAAATATGGAGTAATAATACATGGATTCGAATTGAATTTTATAATAATAAAAACTTAAGCATTGAAGAAATAAAGACCATTATAAAAAAAGAGATTGATAAAGAAGGATTAAAATTAGAATTTAAAGTAATTGATGATAAAGGTAATGAATATTTTATGGAATAAGTTATTATTTCTAGACTTTTTTTTTAATTTTGTGAAAATCAATTAAAATATTTATTTTTGCAGTTAATTAAAACTTTAAAACTTTAAAACTTTTTACTATGAAAACTTTTTATAAAAAATTAAGTGCTTTAATTATTTTATCTGCACTTAGTGTAGGATGCCTGTTTTCACAGGATGTAAGCTTTACAACCGATACAACAGAAGGTTGTACCCCTTTAAATGTGCTGGTTACAAATACAAGTACAATTGATACAAACGGCGTTACATTTATCTGGAATTTTGGTGAAGGTGATGATTGGTACGGATACGATACTTCTCATACCTATAATTCACCTGGAAATTATGGCATCTGGGTTCAGGCTTTTGATAGCTTGTTTAATTATATTGGTTATTATGATACACAAATTAATGTATTTGGTTTCTCTGATACTATTATAATGTCAACCGGACCAACTGCTTGTTTTGGCGAAGAAATAAACTTTTATACAAATGATCAGTATTATTGGGTAGAATGGGACTTTGGCGATGGTGGAACCGCTTACTGGAACTATTATCCTCATACATACAGCGATTCAGGAATTTATGTTGTTACAATGGTAATAGAAAACCAATGCGGTATTGACACTACTGTTCAATCTATTGAAATTACCAATAGTTCTATTCCTATTGTTGGAATAAATGTAATTGGTGGAAACAACTTTTGCCTTGGCGATGAAATAATGTTTATGAATAATTATTATGCTGAAACATACTTCTGGGATTTTGGCGATGGTAATACTTCAACAGATGAAAGTCCTGTTTATCATGCTTATTCCACTATTGGTAGCAAGACGGCTACATTAACTGTAACTAATATTTGCGGTAATCAAAAGACCGATACTGCTTATATTACTATTGCCTCAACAGGTGTGCCTGCTTATGCAGGTTTTAATTTTTGGCCCCAGCCGGCTTGTCCTAATACTGCTGTTGAGTTTTTTGTATGGTATTCAGGCGATTATTTATGGGATTTTGGTGATGGAGGAATGTCTAATTTAAGAGACCCGCAACACTTTTATGCTGATACAGGTATTTATAATGTTCAGCTAATTGTTACAAATAGTTGTGGAGATGCTGATACCGCATATCAGGATATTTATATTCAATATAATCCTTCCTACAAACCGGATGCTCAAATAAGATTTAAGGATATTAACGATTCGCAAATTGATACAATAACAATATGCCCCGGAACAGAAGTTAATTTTGAAAACGAAACCTGGGGCGGGAGTGGAACTTATTTAACATACTTATGGGACTTTGGTGATGGCACTCCTACCGAAACTGATAAAGATGTTTCTCATATTTTTAATCTTGAAGGAACTTTTCAGGTAATGATGATTGTTACAAATAACTGTATGGGCTCGGATACTGCCTCAAAATGGGTTATTGTTGATGCTAATGCTATGCCTAATTCTCAACTTTTTATTGCTCCCGATACTATATGCCCCGGAGAGAGAGTTTATTTTGTTGATGAAGGAGGTAATGATAATAATTTAGAAACTTATATTTATTCTATCTGGTTTGGTGATGGTGATTCTCTGGTAAATTTTACTGAACCCACCGATACTTTAGTTGAGTGTTTAGCTTCTCATACATATCCCGACACAGCCGGAATATTTTCTTTTATTATTACTGTAACAAATCTATGTGGCAATACTGATTCACTCACAGGTAATATTGTAGTAGATACAATTTCTGCAAATAATCCATTTTATTATGTTGGTAATTCTACTGAAAGTCAGGAAGGGCCTGCTCCCGAGTTCCCCGAATGGGATACGCCTTTTGATGCCAACGACCATGTATTCATAATTCCTTTGCAGTGGCCAGAATGGGAGCCGGGTATGAATGAGACATTCTACATTATTTTCTGGGGTGAAATGATAGAGCCCGGTATTATGCCTGACGGAATTGTTGTACAATACGGTCTTGATACGGCAATAGCTTATATACCCGACAGTCTTGGTTTGGATAGTGTGTGGATTGCAGCAGTATGGTGGTGCTTCGGAACAATCGGTGAAGAACCTGACGCAATGGGGATGCTTTCACAAAACTATCCTGTTATAGCAGGCGATACAACTGAAGTGCCTCCAGTCATAATAGGTAATTGGGATGGAACTTGTAAAAATGACAATACAGGCTGCCCGGGAGATACAGTTCAATTTATGGTAGCCGGCGGAACTTCGTATGAATGGCATTTTGGAGACGGCGCAACCGATACTATGCAAATATCTTACCACGCCTATGCTGATACAGGTATATACGATGCTTATGTTATTGCAACAAATAGCTGCGGAAGAATTGATACCATTTATACCGGGGTTACTATAAGTAATACTAATATACCAAATGCAGGGTTTGATACAGATATTGACCAAAACTGGGCTTGTGCAAATGATACTATAAATTTCTATTATAACGACTGGGATGATATTGATAATAATACTTACTACTGGGATTTTGACGATGGCGACACTTCAAATCTTAAAAATCCATCTCATGTATATACTTCTCCCGGAGAATATACTGTTACTTTAACTGTTACAAATGCTTGTGGCAGTAATTCTAATGAGCAAACTATAAATATCGGCATGCCTGATGTTTATTTTTATACCAGTGATACAATCGTTCTGATTTCTACACCGGTTGACTTCTTCAATTTAACAAACGGTGCTATAAGCTATTTATGGGATTTCGGTGATGGAAGCAATAGTACAGAACAAAGTCCTGTATATAGCTATCCGGCTCCCGGAGTTTATATTATAACATTAACAGCAACAAGTCCTTATGGTTGTTCAGGAATATTTACTCAGGATATTACTGTTCTGGATATTCCTGAAATAGTTCAGGCTGCAATACAGGATATCTCTTGTTTTGGAGTATGTAATGGCTCAATTGATATTACTGTAACCGGAGGTCTGCCACCTTATGCTTACAATTGGTCAAACGGTGATACTATACAGGATATTGACGGCTTGTGTGCAAATACTTATTCAGTTACAATAACCGATAATAATGCTGTTTCAATTTCACAAGCTTATACGGTAACTCAACCTGATGAATTAATTCTAAATATTATCGCTGATAGTGTTACCTGTCCGGGATATAATAATGGCAGTGCTGATTTAACAGTTACCGGCGGAACCACACCTTATGTTTACAATTGGTCAAACGGAGCGGTTACAGAAGATATCAGCGATTTATTAGCAGGAATCTATATAGTAGCAGTAATTGATTCAAACGGATGTACAACAACAGATTCCGTAAATATTACACAACCTGAACCATTAGTAATTACAACCTATACAATAGATGCTAATTGTGGTTCCAGTGACGGACAAGCTTGGGTAAACATAACAGGAGGTCCAGGCGGTGGATTTCAATATGAATGGAATACTGTACCGCTACAATTCACTGATACTGCTTTTAATTTATCTGCTGGGACTTATTCTGTTCAAATTAAAGATGTTTACAATTGTTTAGATACAGCAACTGTTATTATCAACAATATTGCTGGTCCTATTGCAGCTGCTTATCCTGCTGCTTATCCCTCATGTTATGGCGGTAACGATGGTCAGGCAATTGTATATGTTATCAGTGGAACTCCACCTTATTCTTACGAATGGAATACTGTTCCTCCACAAACAGATAGTATCGCTACCGGCTTAGAAGCAGGCATTTATACTGTAACTGTAACTGATATTGTTGATTGTATAGCAATAGATACAGTTCTAATCAATAACCCCGAAGAATTAATTGTTTCAATAACAGCAAACAATCCTTTATGTAATGGAAGCTATGATGGTAATGCTACTGCAATTGCAACAGGCGGTGCAGATTGGTGGTATCAGTATTCCTGGTCTAATGGTTGTATAGCTGATTATAATGTAAATATACAGGCAGGTACTTATACCGTGACTGTAAGCGATGGAAATAGTTGTACAGCAACCGAAAGCATTACATTAACCAATCCTGATGAAATTATTATAACCTCGTTCGTATCCGATGTTACTATACAGGGTGGCTCTGATGGTGTTATTGATATTACTGTAACCGGTGGAATACCACCTTATGCTTATGATTGGTCTAATACTGCTACCACACAGGATATTAATGATTTATCAGCCGGAACCTATACTGTTACAGTAACTGATAATAATGGATGCTTTATAATTGAAAGCATAACAGTTGAAGACCCCAATCCAATTTATATTAGTTTAGGGAATGACACTACTTTCTGTGATGGTGACAGCATAATTTTAGATGCCGGTGCAGGTTTCTTAACCTATGATTGGTCAACAGGTGAAACCACTCAATCTATTACAGTTTATCTGCCGGGCACTTATTCAGTAACCGTTACTGATGCGGTAAGCTCAGGTTCTGACGCTATAACAATAAATGTTGTATATCCTTATGATGAACAAATTTGCATAGTTACAGTTGATAGCATCACAGGTAAAAATTTAATAGTATGGGAAAAAACACCAGCAGTTGGAACTGTATCGTATAATATTTACAGAGAAACTACAACAGCAGGTGTCTATGATTCAATAGGAAACGTTCCTTTTGATAGTCTTAGCATCTTTATTGATTATACATCTAATCCTATAGTAAAAGCAGACAGGTATAAGATTTCTACGATAGATATATGTGGTAATGAAAGCCAGTTAAGTCTTCATCACAGGACGCTACACCTTAGTACTTCACCTGGTGCACCTACAGGTTTTGAATTAAACTGGGTGGATAGTTACGAAGGCTTTACTTTTTTTACTTATTATATTTATAGAGGTACATCACCCGGTAACTTTCAACTAATAGATTCAATACAGAACACTAACTTTTCTTATACAGATACAACTACATTGACAGGTACATTATATTATATGGTTGCAGCAGTTAAACCTGATGCCTGTTATCCTACAGTTACTGCAAAAACACAATCAGGACCTTATAGTCAGTCATTGTCAAATATTGATGAAGGTTTAGCAGTAGGAATAACAGAAATAACAGATAATAATGGAGAATTAAATATATATCCTAATCCTTTCAATAACAAAACAACTATAGAATTTTATAATCCTGAAGGTGAAAGATATAAGCTAATTGTAACAGATATTACAGGAAAAACTGTGAAAGTTATTGAAAATATTAATACCGGTAAAGTTGAGGTTGAAAAGGGTAATCTTTCTGAAGGTTTTTATCTTATTGAATTAAGAGGCGGGAAAATATACAGAGGCAGGTTGATAGTTGAGTAAAACAAGTTGGCAGTCGGCAGTCGGTAATCGGTAATCAGTAATCGGTAATCAGTAATAGGTAAAAGGTAAGTAGTAAATGGTAATCGGTTTTAACGTATAACGACTTTAACGGTTTCGGTGATAAGTAGTCAGTTATAGGTAATAAGATGCAGGATACAAGATAAAGTAGGCAGTATGCAATTAGTATCAATTTTTCGCAATTATTTGCCAATTGCCGACTGCTTACTGCCGACTTGTTGATTGGATGCACAAGACCTAAAATATTTTGCCAAATTTGGTTAAAATTTTAAAAGTAAGTTACTATATCCTATACCATATAGAAAGAGCGATATCATCCCTGATTTAAAAAATCAGCTTTTTTTAGCGGGCTCATTCTATTCTTTCCATACATTTTTTTATACCTTTGTAAATTTGATCATAGGCTCTTAAAATTTCATTGTTGACAACATGTTAACCCCGTAGGATAATTTATCCAACGGGGTAAACGATAATTTTGTTGATATTAACAGACAAGTTGGCAGTTGGCAATAAGCAGTTGGCAATTTTTGCCTACTGTTAATTGTCTACTGTCAATTTTTATCTAAATTAAGTTTATCATAACATTACATTAAGTTGACAGTTGACAATTGACAAAACAATTAGTATGAAACAATTAAAAAGAACAAAAATTAAAGAGCTTCTTAAATCAAAAGATTTTGGAAGTGATGTAAACGTTAAAGGTTGGGTGAGGACAAGAAGGGGAAGTAAAAATGTAGCTTTTATTGCTGTTAATGATGGCTCTGTAATTCATAGTATTCAGATAGTTGTTGCTCTTGCTAATTTTGATGAAGAAACCTTAAATTTAATTACAACAGGAGCTTGTATATCCGCAACCGGAACACTTGTAGAATCTATGGGTCAGCAACAAAGTGTTGAAATTCAGGCAAAAGAAATTGAAGTTTACGGAACCGCTCCATCTGCTCTTTATCCTTTGCAGAAAAAAGGTCATACACTTGAGTTTTTGCGGGAAATAGCACATCTGCGACCACGAACAAATACATTCGGTGCGATTTTCAGAATACGTCATTCTTTGGCTTATGCTATTCATAAATATTTTAACGATAAAGGATTTTATTATATTCATACTCCTATTATAACCTGCTCTGATTGCGAAGGTGCCGGCGAAATGTTTAGAGTAACTGTTTTAGACCCGGTTAATCCATCCAAAAATGATGATGGAACTGTAAATTTTAGTGAAGATTTCTTCGGAAAAGAAACAAACCTCACTGTATCCGGTCAGTTAGAAGCTGAACTCGGAGCTTTGGCATTATCTGAAGTTTATACATTCGGACCAACTTTCCGTTCAGAAAATTCTAATACACCCCGCCATTTAGCCGAATTTTGGATGATTGAACCGGAAATGGCTTTCTACGATATAAACGATAATATGGATCTGGCTGAGGACTTTGTGAAGTTCCTTATTAGTTATGCCTTAGAGAACTGTATTGACGATCTGGAATTTTTATGCAAAATGTATGATAATGAATTAATTTTAAGATTAAAATCAATTATTGATAATGATTTTGTAAGAATATCATATACAGAAGCAATTGAGACATTAAAAAATTCGGGGCAAAATTTTGAATTTCCTGTTAACTGGGGGATTGACCTGCAATTAGAGCATGAAAAATATTTAGTTGAAAAGCATTATAAAAAACCTGTTATTATAGTTGATTATCCAGGTGAAATCAAAGCATTCTATATGAAACAGAATGATGATGGCAAAACCGTAAGAGCGATGGACATTTTATTTCCAAAAATAGGCGAGGTTATCGGAGGTTCACAAAGAGAAGAGTCTTATGATAAACTTTTAAACAGAATTAAGCAATTGAATATTGCTGAAAAAGGTTTATGGTGGTATCTGGAAACAAGAAAATTTGGTACTGCTCCTCACAGCGGTTTTGGACTTGGCTTTGAACGCCTTGTTTTATTTGTTACAGGAATGAGCAATATCAGAGATGTAATTCCATTTCCAAGAACTCCAAAGAATGCTGAGTTTTAACAAACGATACCAATATACTAATGAATACTAATGATACCAATATACTAATGAATACTAATGATACTAATTAAATACCAATATACGAATGAATGCTAATAATGCTAATAAATCCTATGGAAAGTTAATTTATCCTGAGTTGTCATACAAATCTATAATTCGTATTTTGCGTGGTGTCGGGTGTTTCCACCCGACTCTGAGTACTCGAAATAAAATAGGTGAATTACTATGTTAGTAATAAACTGTCAGGTGGAAACACCTGACAGCATAAAATATTATTTCTTCCGCCTAAGGCGGACAAAGGGCGCAAAGTTTATATACTATTTATTACTTTTATTTTTCTTTGCGTGCTTTGCGTCTTTGCGAGATAAATTAGAATACTTTATGTTTCTTTGCGTGCTTTGCGTCTTTGCGAGATAAATTAGAATACTTTATGTTTCTTTGCGTGCTTTGCGTCTTTGCGAGAGACATTTTTAATCAAATTTCGAAGAAATTATGTTCTTAAAACAAAAATTACAACAAAAATTATTACAGAAGCTTTCACCGCAGCAAATTCAATTGATAAAATTGTTGGAAGTCCCCACAATGCAATTAGAGCAAAGAATAAAAAAGGAAATTGAAGAAAACCCTGCTCTTGAAGATGATGTTTCTGAACAAGAACAAACAGAAGAAGAAGCTATGAGCGAAACTCAGGACGAGGATGAATTTTCATTTGACGATTATATTGATGAAGATGATATTCCCGAATATAAACTTTTAACAAAAAATTATTCAAAAGATGATGAGAGAAAAGAAATCCCTTTTTCTATTGGCTCTACATTTCACGAATATCTTGAAAGCCAGATAGGATTAATGGTTTTAGATGAACATCAGCAAAACCTTTCAAAATATATCATAGGAAACATTGATGAAGACGGATACTTGCGAAGAGAGCTTCAGGCAATTGTTGATGACCTGGCTTTCTCTCAAAATATTATTACAACCGAAAAGGAGTTAAGAGAAATACTTGAAATAATTCATGACCTTGACCCTCCTGGTGTTGGTGCAAGAGATTTGCAGGAATGTCTTTTGTTACAGATTGAAAGAAAAGAATTAGAGAAACCCGAAATCAAACTTGCACGAAATATCTTAAGCAACTTTTTCACAGAATTTA
>SDBV01009566.1_pt1 | contig 12860 bp, 24 predicted proteins | sample 2277081 | NCBI WGS metagenome assembly SDBV01 (sample SAMN10402039, study PRJNA504765) | marine sediment metagenome | isolation source: marine sediment core GS10_PC15, 223 cmbsf | place: Arctic Ocean: Southern Knipovich Ridge | collected 2010
TGATTTAATTATTGAGAATGGTATAAACAGTTTGGGTACTTCTTTTGTAGACCAACCATCCCACATTCCTATAATTTCTCCATTGTCATCATACATCCATCCACCCTTATCTAATACCATGTAAGTGCTTATAACTTCCCAATTTCCAACAACTATATAAACACATAATGCTATCAAGATTATCAGTAATGGTATCCACGACCATTTAAATATTCTACCCATTCATCTTCTCCCCTACCATCACCCCTTACCTCCTACGGCTTCAACTGTGGTAATTTTCCGTTAGGGACTTATGGATTCATACCAGTTCAGTTTCATAAATATAAGATTATTGTTTGCAGTCAGATTTGTAATTCTAACCAGATACATGGTGTTCCGCTTTAGCATAAACTCATTTGATTGTCTATCACTCCCACCTGCCTTTTTGCCGCTCCCTTGTTGTATAGTACCAATTAACACTCCATCATTAGTTATAGTGGGGGTATGATATACGAAAGTTGTAGATACATTATCTGAATTGCCATTACGATTGAATGATGGTACTACTGTTCCATTATCTGTGACTACTGTTCCCCGATAAAATTGTATCAAAGTTTCCAATTCGTGTTCTATTTCCCACACTAAATGTGCCCATTTTGTTGTATCTGGTGTTATTATCAAGATGTCACGCACCGCAGCATTTGGCAAATCGGTTACTTCTAAAACAGTAAAGGTGTCGCCTTCATGGATTTTGTGATGTTCCCAGCCAATAGTTGTTAAACTTCTAGTATATTCATCTATTGTTACAAGATTACCAGTCTCATCAATTAACACAACCTCTGCTAGTAAATCAGCGGCAACATCATTATGCACCTCAACAGTTTCACCAGAGGCAAATACCAGATAGCTATTTCTTTGTAATAATGCTATGGCTCCTGATAAAGACATCGGACTGATAACCCTATCTATAATAGGAAAGATGATAACCAGTGCCACTACTATTACAATTAAAAGAGCAATAAAAGGATTACGATTCTTCATTAGACCTCACCTTCTCTTTTCGCCTTTCCCATGCTTGGTACTTTAACATAATGAAACCCACACCAAGAACTACAATTACCACTATTACTCCCATTACTACCGCTATCCACATACTACTTAACTTCTCGCCTCAATCTGTTTTAACAAGCCTTTGGTAGCTTTACCCAGAGACTTTAAGATTGACTTGGCTCCACTAGAACGCTGTTTACTACCCTTGATTTTAGATCCCTTGCCCTTTGCTCTAGCTAATCGTGCTTCGGCATTTGCCTTTTTCAATTCAGCGTCATGTTTATATTCCAAAGCACGAGCCTTATCAAGAGTGCGATGGGCTTCCTTGATTGCCTTGTTACGCTGTTGCCCCAGTTTCTCAATTTCCCTTTCGCTTTGGGCTAACCTTATCTTACGCAATTTAATCTTGACTTTGGCTACTCTCCGTTTAACACTCACGATTTAACCTCCTTTCATCAATATATTTACTGCTACCCTGAATTTGGGAAGAAACTCTTTTAGGTTTTTCATATCCCCTTTTTTAACTTCTATCCTACCATGCTTCACCCCATCACGATTGTCATAAATAAACCGTATAAATGCCGTTGGGGAATCACCGAATGCCCACTCAAGCCAATACTCCCAATTATCAGGGTCATTCTCCCTTCTTTTATTTAATATGGGATCGCAATATACCTCATAGAGTTTACTATAATAGGATTGTGCTTGACCGAATAGACCAAGAAAAGGCTTTAATGAGCCGTCATGCATCAAACTACAAGTATCGCATCCAGCTATTATCTCTTCTACCTTTTTAATATCATCTATGCTTGCTGTTATCTTGATGGCACTTTTCAATTACCTTCCCCCCTTTACTGCAAGCCTATCCTTAATGGCTTGGGAACTTTTGTTCTTAACGCTTTTAATGTCGGGGCTTCAGCGACAACTTCCCATTTCTGTATTGTGTGGCGATAACGCTGGAAGACATAGTTATTCTTAGCCGTCTGTATTACTCTAAAACGCCGGCGTTTTACACCACTACCTAGAGCTAAGGACATAACTATCTTTTGCATTGCCACTCACCTCTTTCTATTAAATTATACCAACAACTCTTGATACGATAGCATAGCCGGTGATGTCACTAACCATCTTGTCAGCCCTGAAACCATATTTTGCCTTCAGTTTCTTTTGGCTTTTCCGGTCTAACTGGCTATAAGGCACCCTCTCTATCCTCAGACTTTTACGGGATAGACCATACCCCCTTAACTTAGCGTGTTCGTGTCTCCTGTTACCACCATCATGCTCATGCTTGGTTGCTTTTAGTCCGGGCATCCTGTAATGCCAATGACGCATTGTACTACCTCCTTTTGCTTACTAATAGACAATAACTCGCCTAATATCACTCTCTCCAGCCTTTGCCCACCAAGATTTGCTATATTTATTCATAACATATCCTATCCTACCATTAACATCAACTCGTATTATCTTTGTCCCTCTTATTCCTGCTGACCGCCACTTATCTATTTGCCCTAACCTGAAAACCTTACTAGCCATCACACTTCACCTCCTTTTTGATAAACTTCCTTCATTTATCCACTTAGAAGAGTAACCATAACCATCCTTATCTCTCAAAGCTAATTTGTAGGAATGTGAATATGGAGGCTTTTCTAGGCGAATATGAGAAACACGCCTCTTGACAGTCGGATTTTGATATGAATATACCATATCACCAACCTTATATTTTGGCTTTGCCATCAACTTTCACCTCCTAGTTGCTAAATCCCTAGCCGTAAAGTGTTCTGTCCTAGTTACCTTATTCACTTTAACAAGATATGGTGAACTAAATCTTTTATTTATGTCTTTAATAATCCCTCCTCGCCCTTTAAATATACCCCTTGTTATCCGCACTCTCTGCCCTATCTCATACTTCATCTCCTTTCACCTCCTTTTCAGCCGTTTCTTTTTAACCTTAATCCTCGCATCCATAATCATTGTGGCTGTACCTATCCCAAGTTGTGCATAGACATTGCCACCAAATGTCACATTAGCTGGTCCCACTCTTTTCACTTTAATTCCATGCCTCTTAGATTTGCCTTGTAAACTTCTCCACTCCTTTGCTTCCTTTTTAGTTAAAGCCATCTGCTTTCACCTCCTTAAATATTAGGTCACTTTTTATATTTGGCACGGCTACTGCCACACCGACAAGCACCCACCAATAAAGTGCTATCTGAGTCCACATAAAATGATCCAGAAACCCCAGAGCCAGAACTGCGGTAAAGGCATACTTCCACTTTGTTTTTATCAAACCAGCAACCATAATAAACAGCCAAGCTACTGCTGCCACTACTCCAATCTGGTCAATTATTATTATCGCCACATTATGAGGAGTATAGAAGTTATACCGTGTAAATTCAAGCCCATTACCCAAAGGTTGTATGTTCTCTATTGCCTGTTTATATTGCGTGTATCTATCATTAAATATCAAGTCTAACTGTACTTCCCATCCCTTCCTTGTGGTTGTCAATTCCGCTTCATCCCATATATCCTGTCGTCTGGGGTCTATTTTCGTCACAGTTACACCGTTATCATTCATTGTAAATGCCTGCACTTGCCTCAACTTAGCAAATGCCCCACCATAAAGACTCTGTGTGACACCAAAAGCCAAACCACCGACAATAACTGCCACTATAATTCCAACGGGCAATAACAGCTTCCTACTCCAATCCCTTCTTGCCAATATCACAATACCCACCACAAAACAGGCAAATACCGCCTCAATAGCCCCAGTAAAGAATAATCCCACTAACGCTATACTAACAATAAGCCACTGCTTCCTAAAGCAACTAACCATTGCCCCGAATACCATAACTCCTGTGGCGATATCATAGTTTACTCCAGCTAATAGATGCTCCGGTGGGCTGGTAACAAGCCCCCCTGCTTTTACACCGGGCATCATTAAACCATAGGCAATACTACTCACCGCTTCAACTACTGTGAATATGGCAATCACTACAAAGATATTTCTACCCAACTGCTTCGCCGCCAGATATATAGCAAAGAATACCAAGCCCATCAAAGCACCGGCAAGGGTATGCTCATTCTGTTCAACTACTAATCGTGCAATCATAGAACCTGATATTACAGCCATAGGTATCCAAAAGTATTTCGGTCCCAAATCTATCTTCTTATTATCCCTCAATGTTAGAGCTACAAATATCAATATTATGGCAAAACCGACAACAGGTAAAAAGGCATACTCCTTTAATGGCTGAAGTCTGTTATGAACAGCAAACAGCACCAAGCCAAAACCCATACCATAAGCATAAAAGCGTTGGTCTACCACGATTTTCCTGTTCTCAATACTGATAAACTTCATTCCTCTCCCGTTCTCTCCCATCTTCTATCCCGGCTATCTTTGGCTCTCCTACGCCTACGGGACACACCACCTCGCATAGCCATCCTAGTTTGCTCTATCCTATCAACAGTCTTCCTGTATCTCCGCACTTGTGAATTTTGTTCATCGTCTTCCTCTTCATCATCGTCTTCATCATCTATCCCTATCACTTCACGCAAGGTTTCTTCTTTCCTTGTTGCTGGCATAAGCATACAGATAATCACCATCATTATGCCGAACAAGAACAAGCCATAATACACATCCCAAGCACCGGCTGACACCGTATAATTTATCATCCCAAAACCAATCCACAATGCCGCCGCCGTAAAGGTGAATATCCTATTGCTCATATAAGTGCCGAGAACCATCAAACCAATAGCACCTAACAACAACCCACCTAATAATATAGCAATGGCTGTTGTCATTCTAACTCACTATCAGCCCTTTGAACCTTGATATACTGAGAACGAATTAGTGCCTTAACGATATGCTTCATAGTGTCCATAGGGATTCTGGTTTCATCTGACAATTCCTTTAGTGTGCTGGGACCTTTCTCACTCAAGGTTTGCAACACTTCGGCTTGGCTACCCGATGTCTCAAACTGTTCGGCTTTTTCCCTGCCTATACTTGTCAGATTAACCACCATCTCTGAACCCACCACACTTTCCTTTTGTCTCCTAAAAGGCAAACCAATTCTCATCATCCACCTCCTATATTGTATGTTTTATTCTCGGTGACATAGCGACAGCACTCTTACTGTTGAATAATTTAAAGTAGCCTTCACCATTAAGCCTCTCTCTTGGTGTTCTGCCATTTATCCACCACTTCTTACTCTTGCCTCCATATTGGACAACTCCATCATTACTAATATCCACTATGGGAATTACACGACATATTGCTGTATCCCTAACAGTTTTAGCCCACGAACACCTAACCTCATGTGTCAGATAGGGAATACATCTTTTTTCATCTAGTTCCCCAATTCTAGGAGTAATACCAATTATTAGTGCATCAAGATGTCTCCACAGTTTTAGAAGACCACCAAGCAATAAACCCATTGGATTATGTGGTCGCCTCTTGTCCATATAACGCCAGAACTCATCAAGCACAATAACCGAATTTTGCAACATCACCTGCCCCTGACTTGACATCCATTCCTTTGTTAATTCCTTAACCATAGCCTTCTGCTTGGCAGTTGACATTTCTTTGAGAATCCCCTCTTTTGGAATCTCACCAGTAGCCACCACTGACATTTTAGCCAACTCACTAATAAATCGTGCTTCATTAAAATAGGTGTACTCACCAAACAATCTTCTTGGCTTAAAATCAAGTAAAACTCTTTTGCCAAAGTATGTCCTCATCTTCCATGCTAACCAAGTAGAGAACACGCCTTTCCCACTACCTATCGCACCCGAAACCACCATAACACCCCTCATCATCTTTGATATATCCAAAGCCTCATCCAGTTCCGCTTCCGATAGACCGGGCATATATTTGACCTCATAAAACTCCTCTGGCTCTGGTCCCTCATCATAGGGACTATCACCAAATGCACTTACGATTTCAAGTCTTCTTGATACTACCACTAAACTGATCCTCTAGGCGGTTCTTCCGCCTCATCCTGTATTGTAGCAATCTCTTCTTGAGCAAGTGCCACCAGCTTATTCATATGGTCGCCACCTTTGCTCCGCCTTGCCCGATAATAGTCATTGTGAAACTGCTTACGAAGTGATATTTTACGATTAGGATCAAAAACGGTGTCAATGGTATTTGACATAGCAGATGGCAATACCTGTGCCAATGCTATATTTGTCAACTCAGCTAACCTATTATCGGGTGTATCAAAACCCAAAGCTGTCAATTTACCCAAAGAGTCAGCAATGCTATTGGCTTCATGACCCTGTCCTTCTTCATCTTCTGACTCTATCTTTCGTTTTGCCATTTTATCCTACCCCCAATGCCGCTTTTATTGCTTTCATACCCTGTTCCAAACCACCAATTATCTCCTGTTGAGTGAATACTAAATAACCCAACACCCCCATGCCTACTATCAATATCCCACAAGCTATATAAAAGACAAGTGGGTTTATGTGACTAGATGCCATCGCTTGTAATCGTTCCATCTCACGACCCACTTTAGCCATTGTTTCAAGCACCTTCTCTTTATCAAGAATGGCAAGTAATTCAGGTGTAACTATAATTTCAACTCGCTTCCCATACTTATCCTTGTAATATACTTTGTGTGGGTCTTTTTTAACTTCTACTGGTATATACATCTTATCTTCTGATTCTTTGGCAGAGGGATCTCTCTTTGCTAAAGGTTCAACATTACACTCATGGAATACTGCCAATGGTATATCGGCACCCAAGAACCCTAATGGTCCCGGTGGGTACTTCATATCATAACAAGCAATCTCTGTTATAGCATAACGCCTACCCTTCTTGCCCTCCTTCACATTACCACTTCTGTCCAACTTTGGAGGAACTTCTACAAAAGCCCCATCCTTCTTTAATAATTTAAAATCCACTTTGCCTGTAAGTGTCAAGAATGCCGCCATAATATGTGTCTGGGCTATCTTGCCGTAATACCTCCTAAAGTATTCAGCCAACCCAAAGAACACCAAGATCAAAAACAAGATAAATGCGGTCAAAACTATCCCTACTGGTACAGTTACCATCTCCATTAGTGATAATACCTCCTCTTTTTCTTACCTCTTTTTATGTGGCTTATTTTTCTCATACTGCTTTCCACAGTAGAGCCGTCTTGTTTCAACATATTACCCTTTAACATCTGGGTAGCCCTTGCCTCATTCATTGTAGGCAAAGGTACTACCTTGAAATCCCCCTCAAACTTCTCAAAGCCTAACCTGTTGGCATCCGACTCATTGTATTCGGGACCAACAATCACCTTTCGAGGTGAGCCGTCTACAATAGCCTTGCCAACTACCCAAAAATATACGCCCTGTCTTACTCTAGGCTGGTTAATATCTTCCATTACGGTCTTAAAATCCCAAAGGCGGCTGTAAGCATTGTTAAAGCCACTGTAACTACAAAGCCTATGGCTATTGCCTGAAAAGCATATCCAATATACTGTAAACCACCTTCCTTCATAAAGGAGAAGTCGCCCATTATAAGTCTTGGCATAGTGGTACTAAAAAACTTAAACGGTATAATCGCAACCGATAAAGCACCTGCTGTACTGGTTGTGGCGGCGATATTAAAACCTAATCCAGCATTTATTACACCCGACTCAGGGGTAAATACAGCACTGCCAGTAGAGTGAGCCACTGCCTCAGTTCCAGCATGACCACGCCCACTAGCATCAACCACAAAGGTAGTATCTGTTGTGGCGGTATATAATATCTTCTCATCACCTATCCAAACATAATCAGGACTATTAAAGCCCTCTGTGTCGGCAACATTCAATACCAAACCTGCGTCAGTGACATCAGCCGATAGACTTGTTACAGCCAAACCACCACCACCCTCCATTATACCTGATAATAGAACTGATATAAAAAATAATACTGAAAAAGCCGTGATTAACTTGTTCATTGCTAAGTAGCTATCCCCATTTTCTGTAATTCATTTTCAGCAAAAAACCATTTAGCGTGTGCGGAACTTACTGCATTATCACCATCCCACCTTATCTTGAACCAGCCATTTTCTTTTGTTGGTGGAACCACAACTATTCCACATCGTTTACTGCCGTTATTTTGCATACTAATCCTAGCACCCTGATTAAGACCCAGTAATCCTGAGTAGCCTTTATTTGCCATTGTGGATAGTCCCTTTCCTTTATTTTACCTAATTACATCAAAGTAACAAACTAGCCTCTTCTTTTCTTCTTCCTGTAATGTTGCCATCCACCTTTAACCTTCCTTATAATCACAGAAAAGCCTCTTGCCCTCCACCATTGAGCCATCAACATAGATGAACTCCCTGTCTACTTCTTCCATTTCTACCCCCCTACTCTTTTTGAGTAGAAGGATAGCCGACCTTTATTCAGTTAGCAACTTGTGGTTGACATCTTCCTATGTCCCCACTATATTTGATGTATATGCAAAGACTTAAAAGAGCATTCACAAATGTTAACAAGTTTTCTATAACTAGCGTAGTTTTTATAGCGTCCTTTTCCATTATTTTGATTGTTGTTGGGCATCTCGTTTTTTGGCCTCTTTGCGGTTTGAGTCTAGCAACCTTTTTCCTAGCTGGTTGGAATAAGCTTGGGAAATATTGTCTTTCTGCCGCCGTATTTTTTGCCGTAATCGCTGGTTCTGTCGAAATAGGTTGGCTACCCAGATTATTAGAATGATTATTAGAATAGTTTTATAAACTTCTACCCCCACCACAGTCTCCAAACTAAACCAGCTAGGAGGCATCAGAGACACCCCCTAGCCGAAAATAGTGCCAACCACGTGTTATTGGCACGTAATCCTTTTACCGCTTCCAATTTCTTTTCTTGTATAGCTTCTCTCCCACACTTGGGGCAACAAAAATCATTATGCCCAAACCTACACTCATCTCTATCCCCTTCCCATCTACAATGAGTGCATATAACCCTAGTCTCTGTTTTTTGTACCATTACCCCTTACCCCCTTCTTTTATTATTACAGACTTGGTGTTCTTTCCATAGTCGCTAGTCCACCAATACCAATAGCCCCTACAATCAAGAACCACCACGGTAATCCTGTCATAGCGATAAATGCCCCTTCTACCATCAAGGCTACTGCCCCTGCTAATATAAGGTTATGGCTGTATTTATATGTTATTGCCAACATTAAAACAGTCAGCATAGCACACAAGCCCCACCATATCAGGTTAATAGGAGTATCACTTAAACTGCCTACTTGAAATATTATCGGGAAGAATAAGTTGCCACTCATTGTCATATTAGCACTTGACGGATACATAAAGGAATCAGGTGTTAAATTATCTGATACATCAGGGGTAGTTAAATCCTCACCTAATGCTACCGGCAATTCAAGCAACGCCAGCCCACTCATAGTTACAGATACACCACCGGGATTAGCACCAAAAGTAAATATGCCGTCTTCATTACCCTCTCTATCAGGCAATGTTGTCCCGGCAATTATAGTGATAGGCTGGTACAAAAGCACAGAATCAAAGGTGTCAAATGATATTTCGGCACTATAATCCCACCCCATAGTGTTTTGGGCAACAGCCCTTACATAATAAGTATCATTCGCATTTAATCCTGTAATATTGTACCAGTAATTAGCAATGCCAAAACTGCCATTCTCTGTCCAACTATTAGCATAAGTAGCTGGTGGGGCAGCAGCACCAGGGTCGCCGTGACTTACTGTATCCCATACAAATCCTCTGTCAGTAGCATCGGCATAGCCACCTAACTCTACTATGCCGGCATTAAATGTTCCACTATGCGATACTGTGATATTATCAGTAGCATAAACTTGAATAGTGGGAGAAGATAAAACCATCTCATTATCTTGGGCAAATGCATCACTATATTGTTCTAATCCACCTTCAGTAGTCCAACTCCAAGCCCTGTAATAGTATGTCAGCCCACCAGTTAAGCCAGAGTCTACAAAGCTAACACCACCAGCAGTATAGGCTAATACTCCATCAAGTTCATTGGCTGGGTAAGCCCCAACTTTCCTCCTGACTCGTGTTTGGTCAAAGCCTGTGCCAGTAGTCCATGCTACTGTTATTTCACCGTCTCCTGTTGAAGTTGCGGTTAAAGCTGTTGGCTCATCTGGTTTGGTTAAAAATGTTCTCTCAGTATTACTATAATCATAACCTTGTGAATTGTGTGTGTAAGCCCGATAGAAATACAACTCACCTTTAGTCAATCCTGTTACATTAGCACCGCTATCAAATGCCCCTGTACCCCACGGTCCCCCGGCATCAGCCCAACTACTAGCATAAGTGGCTGGCGGTGCTACATTGCCAGGGTCAGCGTGTGTTGAAGTATCATAAACAAAACCTCTTTGGTCAACTGTGGCATCACTACCGACATTGGTAACATTACCATTCAAAGTTGCTGAAGTCTCTTCCACATTGGTTGCCGCCTGAGATGTTACTGTGGGTAAAGCGGTGTAGGTAACTACTAATCTTGGTTGGAAACCTGCACCCACTTCACTTGACTCAGCTACAGTATCATTAACACCTGTCGGGACTAAATTGTCTATATCGCCTCTAGTTCTGGTACAGAATAAGGTAGTGCCTGTTAAACTTATCCAGCCCCTACCCGTAGCATTCAGGGTAAAGGTATTGTATATCCCGTTCCAAGCAACACTGACATCAACGTAAGGTGCACCTAGCGTTGTCTTGGATAGATGGTCTCCATAGTTGGCATCAGTAAATGGGTCAGCCTGAACACCCTCTACTACTCCTACATCTGGATAAGTAGCATCATTTTCCGTTGGAACATCCCTACCCCGTAAGGAAAAAACGCCAATAGTTATTGTTGCTCCAATACCTATTGATGATGTATCAAAGTAAGTGTAAACTCTATCTGGCTGGTAATTACCACCAGCAAAGTTTTGCTGATGAACAAGGAAGGCAGAACTAGGGTCAGACCCATCCGCACTAGCAGCATCATGGGCTGTGGCATAAACGGCATCTACGTTCCAGTTATATCCGTCACTGGTACTCGAAAAAACAGTAAGGGGTGAAGCACCAATTACTACGGGATAAACAGCACTATTAAAACTTGAGGCAGATACTATCTCTTCGTCATCTGTGATTATTGTCTCTATTATCTTGTCACTAGCGTCATATGAGCCGACAAGAGGTAGTGACATCGTGCCGTAGGCGTTATGCTTAATTCTGATTTCGCCATAAGGATTAGATGGAACTATCCATCTTTCAGAGATTATGCCCTCAATTAACCTCACCCAACGCTTTGCTACCCCGTAATCCCACTCAAGAACATTCCCTGAGTAGTTATCATTTAAGGAGTCAATTCCTAATATAGTGGCTCCAGAGGGATATTGCTCAATACCATTCAGAAATAATTGTGGTGTCCAAGTAACGATACCCTCATCTGATAAGACTGTTATCTGTGTGCCGTCAACACCGGTGCTATACCAGTTATTACCGCTAACATAAACATTGTCTACTGTCTTATACCACTTTGTATCAACAGCGTAACCATTACTTGTAACTTGTGGCAACCCGCTAAATGATGCTATGTAGGTATCCGAATTGACATCTTTATAGGTTATTGCAGTGGGATAAGCCGCAGAATAGTCTTGGGAGATATGAACATCATCCCTGCTCACACCTATTTTATCTAATGCATCTATAACCAGTGCATCGCTAGGCTTAAAGGATTCGGGTATCTGTCTAGTTTCCCAGAATTGTAAATCACTTTCAATAAACTGATATTCTCTGGTAACATCATTAAAGTAAATCTTATAGCCACTCCACTCGTCAAACAATTCTTTATCTAGGTCAATCACTACTGGCTCATCAGCATAAACAGGTACAGTAGGCAATACCATTATGGTCATTAAAATGCTAGCTAAAATAACTATAAATAATCTAGCTTTCATCTGATATACCACCTAATGTATTCGGCGTAAGGCATAACATCATTATCCATTAAGGTGTAATTGTTCCCATTATCTGGCACTGAAGTACCACCAAGCATAGCACTATCTTCCTCTACGCCATCAATAAAAAACCTCAAGTAAACCGCATCGGCATGGACTACTATATCGTGTTCGCCAGAACTTATCCCTGTTGCCGTTACTGATATATTGCCCCCTAGTGGGTCAACTGTCGCCCTTATACTACCAGCCGCATTAACATACAGCCTAAAAGCATCGGTTTTTAAGATTATATCCTTGCTGGCACCGGCATAAGTATCCACCCAACCTGAAACCTGTATCTCAAACAAATCATCAAGTTCTATTGCCGCCTCATCATTTACCACTATTGAACCACCATAACCGGGGATAATATAAAATGCCGGTAACGCCACATTTCCCATAGTCAACCATACCTGCTCTGAGGTAAAATTGTCGGTTGCCATAGCAAACATTATCCTGTCACCACCTAGCATATGTGGAAATTCTGTCGCACCTACCTCAACCCTTGTATCCAAACCAGAAGGGGTAATGAAATTAGCCGCTACCATATAGGTTACATTAGCTGATGCTCTTAGCCCTACCATCTCATAACTGTTGCCACCTGTCTCTGTAATGGTTATGATGGCATAATAGGTCTGAGCCAATACAGGGAAAGCAATCGCTAATAGCATTAAAACTGCTAGTGCAATTACTACCCTTATCCTCTTTTTACTTCGGTTTGCTAATATGCCACGCATTTATTATCCCTTTTATCACTATCTACAATGATGACATTTACTACAAGTAATTGAGAGTTTTCCACCACTTTCCTTTTGTAACTGCTTTAGGCGATAATCAGGGTCAGTTAGAGACTCAGGTGGCAAATCAGCAGGATTTCT
>SDBV01009567.1_pt1 | contig 12860 bp, 14 predicted proteins | sample 2277081 | NCBI WGS metagenome assembly SDBV01 (sample SAMN10402039, study PRJNA504765) | marine sediment metagenome | isolation source: marine sediment core GS10_PC15, 223 cmbsf | place: Arctic Ocean: Southern Knipovich Ridge | collected 2010
TGCCTACGCTTAACCCATTTGTTACCTCCAGGGCTCAAGGCTCGATACAGAATGTGTGTGGTCCACACTTTCCTGACTGGACTTTCACCAGCAAGAAACAGTACGCTTCTTGGCGCACCACAGTGAACACAGATTGGCTTGTCGTCGTACCGAAGTGCTCCAATCTGTGTTTATCTGTGTGCATCTGTGGTTAAAATCAAAGTTCGAAACCTGGGATTACCCATTCGAAGACAAAACACTTCGTGTCCACTCACGGAGAAGAATCATTCCGTAATGGAATAGGACACGAACCCACGCAAGCATCAGCCGAACTAAGTAAAATGCTCCACGAACAGCAACAAGGAAAAAAGTAACCCCTTTCTTGAGGGACTTATAGATTTTCTTTGGGGCGGCCTTCACCTTTGGAATAAACCATTCAAGCCCCTGACCAAAGTATGATAACCCCTTGAGCACTGCACGGGAAATCTTCTGAAATCCTTTGGCGATCTTCTCTTGTAGACGCTTGGCCTTTTTGAAAATAGAACGACTAGAACGATAGAGCCTCCTATAGGGAAAAAATGCTATAGAAAAAAGTGAAATTACTGGTGTAGGAAAGACATGAACAATTCCTTGTACAACAGAAACAACACTCTTCACAGTAGTTTTTAAAGCTCGATCAACACGGTCTGCGAATGACTCCCATCTTTCGCGAAACTTCTCCTTACACCGATCCTTGAAATTGCCCGCACGATCCTTTAGCTTTCTATAAGATTGGTATCTCGATGAAATCCATTGAACAACAGGATCGGCAGCTCTCTGATATGCACGACTTGCTGCTTCCCCCATTGAATTGACCATTTCCTTTACCTTCCCATAAGGTCGATAAATCGCACGATCAAGAACTTCTCGAAGGATTCTTTGCGCCGTTTCGACAGCCCTTTGATAAGCTTCTTTAAAAATAACAGCCTTCTCCACGATCTGCATAAAGGGTTTTGCCATATATTGAAGTATGCCCTTCATGCCTTCACTAGCCTTTTGAAAAGCTACAGCCAGCTTTTCCTGAAGAGTGTTTGGAAGATAAATCAACGTATGCCTGACCCTCACTCTAATCTCGCTAAGTCTTTCTTGAAACACCTTAAGCTTTGCAAAAACACCGCTAAGATAGTTCTTAACCGGGGAAAAAGGTCTGATAAACCTTTGGTTCACCTGACGCATGGCGTGAATCACAGCGTTCCAACGAGACAGAGCAGCCTCTTTAATGCGAGAGATAAGTTCAGCAGCTTTCTTCATTTGAGATTGAAAGGATGCCAAAGCAGGATTTATTCTGCCTCTGAGAGAATGCAAAACCCGCGAAAAGCGCTGCAATCCCCTCTTGGTGAAATTCAATGCTTTGGGAAACCCGAAGGTAATGAGCCAATGGGGTAGACCATAGCAGAAAATATAGGCCGGAAGAGCAAACGCCATAAAAGCATATTTGCCCACTTTGGCTACTACAACGAATTTTCCAGTAGCTAGCCCAAAATTTCTTTCTTGGATCCGCAGGAAAAGTTCTCGTTCCAATCTTCGTTGCGGAGAGTCTAACATATCCCTTGAACCGGCATACATTTCGGCCCGATGCTTCACCAACACTGAACGTGACTGCATCCGGACATCATATGGATTTGAATACAGGTCACATCTAGAAATACTATCGTTGTATACTCCCCCACGAGGCATAATCACACTCTTTATATAGTCTTATTAATTAAAATTAATTATGCTCTTTTTATTATTAAAATGCAAGTAAAAAGGGTAAGCGTTCACCCAATGGTGTCAACTTAAAAAATAAAATTAAACGCAAAGGTGAAAAGACGCAAAGAAATTTAGGATACTTAGCGTCTTAGCGCCTTTGCGTTGAAAATCTTAGATTAAGTTGACACCATTGGGTGAACGCTTACCTTCGTGGTTAGAAACCATGCAAAAATAACTTACACATTTCTGATACCACAGCATCTTCATCTGCTACGTTGCAAATCCTTGAAAACTAAGAAGTTGGCTGCGGATTTGCGCCTTGCAGCTGAAGCGCTGTGATATCAGAAATGTATAACTTATTTTTACACAGTTCCTTAATATGATGACTGAGCGATACACGCTTGCAATATTTCCTTGAAATGCTTATAATGTACCACTAACAGCTAAGGAGCATAGAAATGGTACGTATTAGCAAGCAAAACAGAAGACGAAACGTCAGCCCTCGTAGACGACGCCCCGAGAGTAGCAAAACAGGCCCACTAAAGGATAATCTCCCCAACGGCTACAAAGAACATGTCAACGCCGTAGAGTGTGACGTTAACCATATGGTTTTCATTCCAAAAATTAAGTAAGAAATAAGAGAAGGTTATCATGTCCAGACATCCCAGCTTTGGAAAAAGTAGTAAAGGCGTAAAAAAACGTAATGTCCTGAAACGATTCGAGAGAATCGACAAACTTAAAGCCTTAGGGCGTTGGGACGAAAAAGAGAATAAAAAGATTACCGGATTACCAAAAACTCCTGTTGCTTAATCATTCCCTTCATTGCTACATTTTGCGTTTTGTAAATAATCTATTATTTGCTATAGAGATAAATTACCGAGCGAAAGGTGTAGCCATTTCGTTTAGGTAGATATCGGAACGATAGATAACGTGGACATTCATATATTTGACCAACAATTCGACCTCAAAATATCTCACTCATCCGTAGAAGATATTGTTCAGGAGGTTCTTTCACTTGAAGAGCAAAGTTGTGACGAGGTTTCAATTCATTTCGTTGACACTCCCACAATTTGCAAGCTGCACAAGCAATATTTTAATGATTCATCTACAACAGATTGCATTTCCTTCCCCATTGATTCCCCTGAAGAAGGGGGATACTGCCTTCTAGGGGAAGTATTTGTCTGCCCGAAAACAGCCATTGAATATGCAAAAAAGCACAATACAGATCCACACCAAGAGACAACTTTATATCTTGTTCACGGTATATTGCATCTGCTAGGATATGATGATCAATATGAGGCAGAACCCGAGATGAGAGCTGCTGAGGAACGCCAGATGAAAAACCTGTCCAAGCGCAACCTTGTTCTCGGAACAAACATCTAAACTAAGGAGGAATTTTGTTCGTATTATCCCTGTTGAGCATTTCTTTAATCTTTTTAATCGGTACTGCTTTCCTAGTAGCGTTTAATGTTGCGATGCGGCGCATGCATTTGCAAGAGCATAAAATTGAAACCTCAACGAAGCTATTCTTTTACCGTCCGATTCACGTTTATTTCTTGCCTGATTTTGAGTATGAAGGGCTTCTATGTGCTAATATTGCAGCACAGTCCATTACCCGCTTTTTCTATATTTTTACAGCACCACTGCTATTGCTCGCGTCAGAATACACAGTTCATTTGGACCTGTTAACTTATTTCATTCTCGTTGTCATTGGTTTTATCGTTACCTCTTTTGTCTTTGCCGACTACCTCCCAAGAATCGTTGCGGCTAAATTTCCTGAAACGGTCCACAAATTCTGCGCTCCAATTGCTTCCCTGTTTATGCTGCTTGCCTTTCCTATAACTTATGTCAGCTTAAAATTGTTTCGTTCACAGTTTCGCTCGATCTCTTTTGAGGAACCACTGACCCAAACAAAAAGAGAAATCATAGACATCATTCAAAAAACCAAAGTGGGCCCCGAGCTCAATGTCCATGAGAAAAAACTTATCGAATCTGTACTCCGATTTAAAGATAGAATTGCTCGAGAAGTTATGGTCCCACGTGTTGATGTTTTCAGCCTCGCTGCAGACACCCCCATTAAAGAAGCCGTCAAACTCATCGAAGAAGAGGGATATAGTCGAATTCCAGTATATCGCAACACCGTTGATAACATCGTTGGAGTTTTGATGTACAAAGACGTACTAAATACTTTTATGAAGTACGTCGAAAAAGGAAACGATCTATCCATACTCGAAGCTCCAGTAGAATCTATTCAAAAAGGCATTTTGTATACCCCAGAAACGAAAAAAATCTCTAACCTGCTTCTGGAGTTCCGAAAGAAAAAGGTTCACCTAGCAATCGTTGTTGACGAGTACGGCGGCACGGAGGGAATCGTATCGATCGAAGATATCCTCGAAGAGATTGTTGGCGAGATCGCTGATGAGTACGACGAAGAAGAGGAGGAGCTGTTTTTCGCACAACACGACGGCTCATGGATCGTTGATGCTCGCATGAACATTTTGGATGCAGAGCAACAACTCGGAATCATTATCCCTCAAGAAGGAGACTATGATACCATCGGTGGGTATATCTTCCACTGTACCGGAGCGATTCCATCAAAAGGGCTTGTCATTCATCAAGAGGAATTTCAGATTGAAATTCTCCGTTCCAACGAGCGACGGGTAGAGAAAGTGCGTATCAAACCGATTACAAAGCCCGAAGATGATGAAGACACAGGACAACATGACAATCCAGAAAAATCGAAATATCAGGAAGGAACAGAAAAATGACACTTGAAGAACTGGAATATTACATCTCCTTTTTTTTTATCGGTTGCTTTTGTGGAAGTATCTGTTTTTGGCTTTTCCACCGCATGAAGCTTGGATGTTATCAAAGCATTGCTGCGGGAATCATTCAAAAAAGCGAGTTCGATGCCGAACAGATAAGGAATAAAGGGGAAATCGAACTCAAGCAAAAGCAAGTGGACCTACAGTGTGAGTTTGAAAAAACTAAAAGTGCAGAACGTCAAAAGTTGCAACGCGAAGAAACTCGACTTAAACAAAGGGAAGATAAACTTGAAGCTCGAATGAATCTGATCGATAAAAAAATCTCTCAGGTGGAAAAAACGGAAACCTTAGTAAATGAAAGCCAACAACAGCTAGAAGAGGAGAAAGAACAGCTTGCTAAAAGCCAGTCAAATCTCCTTGGAGAACTTGAAAAAATCTCTGGTCTAACAGCAAACGAAGCCAAAGAGATGCTCGTCGAGAAACTTAAAGATGAGATCAATACTGATGCAGCAAACCTTATTCGACGGCGGCAAAAAGAAGCGGAAGAAGAAGCAGAACAAAAGGCAACGAGAATCCTCTCTACGGTAATCAATAGGCTAGCAGTCCCCTGTGTTTCCGAGGTTACCGTGAACACCGTTTCTTTGCCGAGTGACGAAATGAAAGGACGGATTATTGGGCGTGAAGGACGAAACATACGAGCACTGGAACGGGCAACAGGAGTGAATATCAGTATCGATGATACCCCTGGGGCTGTCGTATTGTCTGGCTTTGACCCCGTTCGGCTTTATGTTGCCAAAAATGCTCTTACAGAACTTGTTATGGACGGAAGGATCCATCCCACAAAAATTGAAGAAGCCGTAGAAAAAGCACAACAAAATGTTCAGAAAAAAATCAACGAACATGGAGAAGACGCCGCCCTCCGTACAGGCCAAATGAACCTCCATCCCGAATTAATCACTCTCCTCGGCAAGCTCAAATTCCGTTATAGCTACGGTCAGAATGTCCTTGACCACTCCCTAGAGGTTAGTCACCTGATGGGCATGATCGCAGCGGAACTCCACCTGGATGTTCGCATGGCCAAAAGGATAGGATTACTCCACGACATTGGCAAAGCGGTCTCCCATGAGGTTGAAGGAACACACGCCGTCATTGGTCATGATTTTGCCCTTAAGTGTGGAGAATCCCCCGAAGTAGCCAATGGCATTGGATGCCATCACCATGAGATGGAACCTACCACCGTTGAAGGAAGTTTTTGCAGTGCTGCTGACGCCATTTCCGCTTCTCGCCCCGGCGTTCGCGCTGAAGCTGTAGAAGAATACCTTAAGAGAATCAAACGGCTAGAGGAGATAGCCTATGAGTATCCCGGCATTGACAAAGCTTACGCCATGCAAGCCGGCAGAGAGCTGTGTATCGTGGTCCAACCTGAAGTAATTAACGACGACAGACTCATAACCTTAGCGCGCGATCTGACCAAACGAATAGAAAATGAGCTCCACTACCCTGGAAAGATCAAGGTTACCGTCATTCGGGAAAAACGCGCCATCAAATACGCCATGTGACCACATCGTACATCCGATTAAATTCAAGAATTAACAAAAAGACCATTCGACACCTAGCTAAAAGAACCATATTCGTGCCCGTGTGCGTGCCCGTGCCCGATTATCGTGTAGCCATCAATACTCTTAACACCAAGATAACTATGGCAACAAACTATCTGGCACGGGCACGCATCCTTGTTATCTATATGTCTATTTTTCGTCTTGAAACACTGCTCTCAGAGATCTTTTATCAGCCTGAAAGGCTGGAATTGCAACAGCCCAGGGCAACGCCCTGGGAAAGGTTTGAAAGAGATCCGGCAGGCCTGTAGGGCTGCCAGATTCAATCCTTCTGGCAGCCCTACAGGCTGCTATGCCTCTTATCGGCTTTTCCCAGGGCGCTGCCCCGGGCTGTTGCAATTCCAGCCTTTCAGGCTGAATCCAAATGTCGAAAGTCGAGTCTGTGAGCTCATGTGTGCTCTGTGGTGAATTACGCAACAAAGCTAATGAGAATCAAGATGCGTACTGTTGAATTCTTGGAATTTCAACTGGGTTCTGTTTCAGGTTGTATTTTACCTTAGTGCTCAATTCCCTATCAGCGATTTCGTCAAGGTAATCTAGTGATTCCTTCCAGAAGTTCCGGGCTTCTTCAATACGATTTTGTTTTAGATAGACATTACCAAGAGAAAGATATTTTTTAGCTAGGGTTCGTTGATCGTCTCCTACGATTTTTCCAATTTCAATGGCTTTCAAAAAGTATTCCTCTGCTAAATCAAATTGACCGTTAAGTTCATAGGCGCAAGCCAAGGTGTCATAAAAGGCACAATAGTAGCTAGGTGCATCAACCTGGCTCTGTTCTAAAATTTCAATAGCCTCCAAGGCATACCTGATAGAGGGCTCAGCTTCATTTTGAAGAAAATGAAGATAGGCGATGCAGTTGACCGTATTTGCCGCCTCTGCAGGATCGTTCCTTTCTTTATAGATTGTCTGCGCTTTAAGATAATCGCTTTTAGCATCATCAAAGCGGTGCTGCCTTGTCTTGCAGATTCCAAGGCCTATGTAAATCCATGGTTGGTTGTAACCATTTTTTTCTAGTGCTGTATAGTAGCAATTTTCTGCTTCCTTCCACTGGTCATTTTTTTTATAAAGCCAAGCTAAGTGTGAGTGGTCAAACTGATCGGTAATATCAGCCATCGACTCATAACTTTTTAATGCTTTCGCATAATCGTTGTGTTGTTGGTAATGACTAGACAGCAGCCAATAAGCAAAAATCAAGCTATGCTTGCGATCTCCGCCCTGAAACTCTTGAATCCTTTGTTGAAGATGCTCTTCCGCATTTTTAGGATCCAGTTCAAAGCTATAAATATTTGTGAGGAGATAGCTGCTTGAATACATTTTTACCCATAGCATGATATTGCTTTCTTTATTACCTTCCATGAATTCTGAAAGAGCTTCATAGCTATCAAAGTGGTAGCGCTCTGCATCATAATGGCTTTGTTGCGCTTGAGCAAGGAAGCCCAGATTAAAGCTGTTCTCTGCCCATTCAAGAGATTTTTCTTTAGCGCACTCTCTGCCTTTGAGAAAATACTTTTTTGAATTTTCAATGTCTCCTTAATGATGATAAATGTTGCCATAAACTTTGTATGCTCTTGAAAGATCCTGTGCCCTTTCAGAGTCATTTTCAAAGACCGCGATACTTTTTTGAATCCACATTTTTCCGAATGAATAGTAACCCGTATCATCGGATAGTTCAGCGATCATCCTATAAAAGTCACCGCTTCCATTTTCTTTTATGTAGAGGGTTGTACCTCCGAATAATAGACAAATGATGGTTATTGTGATGATTAGGAAGTATTTTTTCATAGTTTCACCTTATTTAAGATAATTAAATTATTGCTGAACCCCTTCTGGAGCTTTTTGACCTAGATCCCATTAAGTTTTTAGATTCCGATAAACAGGGCGAAAAATCTGAAGAGATTATCGAGAAGATTTATGAGCTGGCTTTGTCGTCTCAACAGGAAAAGACAAAAGAAAAATTGGACTTATGGCAAAAGTTTGGAAAACAGGTCAAATTCATCTTAAGAAAAGGATCGCAAGGGTTAAAAAAGCTCTCGTTCGATGAGCTCTCCACATTGATGCAATCCTATCGTCAAGTTGTCTCAGATCTTGCATATGATCTTGTTTCAGAAGGATTTTTAGATTTTCAACCTTGGCAGGAGGGAAATATGCACGGAATTCCCTCGATTACAAGACCCGTCGCCGCCTCCCAAATTATCACAAATAATATTCAAGTGACGTTTCTTGCTTTTGCATTTGGAATTACTGCCGGTATCGGGACCACATATTTGCTTATCCATAATGGAATTCATCTAGGTGCTGTGATGAGTTGGCTCTATTTACAAGGCAACGGCAAAGCATTTTGGGGTTGGATCATGCCTCACTCTGGCACAGAGCTTTTGCTATCATTCTTGCAGGAGGTGCAGGGTTTATATTGGCAGACGCTATCCTCCGCCCTGGTGATCGAAAGCGAAAATCTGTATTGAAGTTTGCTGCAACTAAAGCCCTTACGATCGAGATCGGGTGCATGTTCATGCTGTTGATTGCCGGCCTCATTGAAGGATTTATTTCCCCGAGTTCTATTGGATTTTCTGCTCGGGTATTATGGCTCATCTGTAGTTGCTTCTTATGGGCGACATATTTCCTTTATACACATCGTAAGTGTGTATAGAAGAATTTGTTGAATCCTACAATTTTCCTTGCGGGTTAGTCCTTTCTACCTTAAAATTGCCACTTTCATATAGATAGGAGGAAATTCATGCGACGTTCCATTTGTTACTGCGAACCAAATCAAGCGCTAGCCGGAGAAATCAACACATGGAAGTTCCTCTACACCACAGCGGTGAATCTACCAAAAGGAACCCTTTTCCGATTTGATCTAATGAGCGACGGGCGAGAAATCGACTGGGAGCTTCCCGATACGAATCCAAAGAAAAGTGCAAATGTCATCTATGCAAAATTAGAAAGTGGTAAAACGATCCCCGCGAAAGAGATCGAGATCCCAGACACATACGCTCCACAATATGAGTTTGAACTTCCCACTAAGATTGAGGCGGGTGGTACTTTCACAATAATTGTTGGTTCTTCTAAGCTAACAGATAAACTACAAGCGAAAAATGGAACTTCCACCCAGACCTACTCACAGAGGCGTCGCCCCTTCCTCCTCTATATCGACCCTACAGGAAAAAGACATTTTGAAGACCCCGAAATGTTTTCCATGGATATACGGGGAAATGCTCTTGACAAGATCAAAATCCTCACACCCTCTTTTGTTACCAGAAATAAACGTTTCGACATTATCGTTCGCTTTGAAGACGAGTTTGGCAATCTCACAAGCTATGCACCCGAAAACACTCTCATAGAATTAACTTATGAAAAGCTCAGAGAAAACCTGAACTGGAAGCTTTTTGTTCCTGAAACAGGGTTTATCGCTCTACCCAATCTATATTTTAACGATATCGGAATCTACACCATACAACTCACAAATATCGCCACAAAGGAAACCTTCCGATCCTCCCCTATCAAGTGTTTCAACGAGAATGAACAAAACCTTTTTTGGGGGCTCTTACACGGAGAATCTGTTCGTGTTGATTCTACAGAAAATATCGAAAGTTGTTTGCGACATTTCAGAGACGAGAAAGCTTTGAATTTCTTTGCGTCATCCTGTTTCGAAAACCTTAGGGAAACTCCGAATGATATCTGGAGATTGATCAATCAGAACATAAGTGACTTTGATGAGGGTGAACGTTTTGTGACCATGTTAGGTTTCCAATGGCAAGGCACTCCCAAGACGGAAGGATTGCGACAATTTATCTTCGCAAAAGATAACAAGCAGCTCCTGAGAAAAAAGGATGCCAAAAACAGTTCTCTGAAAAAGATCTATAAAAGCAATTCACCCAAAGATTTCCTATCGATCCCTTGTTTTACAATGGGAAAAGGGATGGACTTTGATTTTAAAGATTTCCAGCCTGAGTTCGAACGTGTTGTTGAGATATATAACTCCTGGGGATCTTCGGAATGCACCAAAAAGGATGGCAATCCCCGTCCAATAAAAGGACCTCCAAAGAAAGGAGTGCAGGAAAGTGCAGAAGGTTCGCTCGTCCAAGCCCTTCTAAAAAATAAAAGGTTTGGCTTTGTTGCCGGCGGATTAGATGACCGGGGTGCCTATGCAAATTTCTTTGGCGAAGATCAGGAACAGTACTCCCCCGGACTCACAGCGATCGTTACTCCGGAATACTCCAGAGCTTCAATGTATGACGCTCTCTACAGAAGGTCCTGCTACGCTACGACGGGTGAGAAAATTATTGTTGGCCTGTATTTAGCAGGGATTCCCATGGGAATGGAGACGAACACATTAGACAAGCATGGACTAAACATCAATCGGCACCTCTCTGGATATGTCGCTGGCACAACGAAGCTGAAAACTATTGAAATCATTCGAAATGGCAAAACGATCAAAACTTTTAAGCCTGACGACTATCATTATGAATACTCATATGATGATATGACTCCCCTTCTTGATGCAACTATCGATGCGAAAGATAACAATCCCCCCTTTGTCTTCTATTATCTGAGAGTCACCCAGCAAGATGGACATATGGCCTGGAGCTCCCCCATTTGGGTCGATTATATTCCGGGGGAGCCCATGTCAAAGCGTTCTAAAGCTCTCTTGAAAAACACGAAAAAATCGACGTTGGATAAAGATTCTGATGACCCAGGTGAAGACTTAGAAGATTCCGATAACGACGAGGGAAGTGAGGAGTGAGTAAATTTTAACCACAGATGCACACAGATAAACACAGATGTGTTGGTAAATTATCTGTGTTTATCTGTGTGCATCTGTGGTTAAAATTTAACTAAACGTCCCTCTTATCCTGAAGTAGCAAAATGGCAACACTCTTTACAACACTTTGTCTTACATTCGCAGTCATTGTCTTATGCTTAGTGCTTCTGAGTATAAGTAAACTTATTACAGGAAAGTCGAGGTTTAAACTTGGCACATGTGGCCGTGATCCGACCCAAAAACGAAGCAAAGAAGAGGGCTGCGGAAATGAGTTCAGTTGCGGCCTGTGTGGGAAATCGGAAGAACCCGAAGAACACAAAGAGGAATAGTGGCAGAATACACAAAAGAAGATCCAAAAACCATTCAGGAAATGTTCGGAAACATTGCCAAGCAATATGACCGAGCGAATAGCTTGCTATCGTTCAATATGCATAAACGATGGAATCGAGAACTCGTCAAATTTGTTACCGAAAATGCCTCTCCAAAAAAATATCTCGATCTATGCTGTGGAACAGGAGAGATTGCGTATACCTTTCTTGACCAGGTTGCCCATCCCTGTGAAGTGTTCTTCCTCGATTTTTGTCCCGAAATGTTAGAGTGCGCAAAAAAGAAAGCAACGCAAAAGGACCTTGGTGACCACCGACTTTATTATCTTCAGGCAGACGCTCAGAAGATACCCTTACCAAGTAACAGCATAGAAAGTGTAACGATCGCCTATGGAATACGAAACGTTCAAGACCCCTTGAAGTGTGCAAAAGAGGTCTTTAGGGTGCTGCAGCCAAAAGGGCGTTTTGGCATTTTAGAGCTTACAAAGCCTACAAATTTTCTGATGAAACTTGGGCATAAAATGTATTTGAAAGCTCTCCTTCCCATCTTAGGCAAGTGGATTGCGTCGAACCGACAGGCCTATCAATACCTCAGTGGAAGTATCCAGTCTTTCATCTCTGCTGAGGAGATGGAACACGTTCTGAAAGATGCAGGCTTTCATACAACCTCTCGTCGCCCTCTAAGCGGAGGAATCGCGACGATCATTCTTGGCGAAAAGTGACATGAAAATTTTTCGAGTTTCCTCTGATGAGGATTATCAACGATGCTTAGAAATACGCCGAAAAGTTTTTATTGAAGAGCAAGGCGTTGATGAAGACATTGAGATCGATGCCCATGAAAAGGAAGCCATCTACTTTTTGGCGGAGATTCCGGGTACAGCGTGCGCCACAGGACGCTTTCGTCCTTATAAGCAGCTTCTGAAATTTGAAAGGATAGCCACTCTGCCAGAATTTCGGGGAAAAGGCATAGCGAAAGCTTTGATGAAAACCATGCAAGAAGTCGGTTATAAAGAATACCCTCATCATTTACAGGTTATGAATGCCCAAGAAGATGCAATTCCTTTTTATGAAAAACTTGGGTGGGTCGCTCTAGGAGAGCCATTTTTTGAAGCAGAAATCCCGCATAAGGTTATGATCTTTCCACCTAGTTAAACCCGGAATTGTAAATGCAGCTTTGTTTTCAGATAGCTTTATAACAGCGAACCTATCCCCCAAAGTTTCTGCTTTCAAAGATTCATCTTTATTTATAAGGTTTAAGATATAGGGTTTTAGGGCGTCAAGCATGTTTTCTTCTCCGATATATTCTGGTCCTTTGTTCCCAAGTAGTAAATTTACGTGCTGACCATTTTCATCTACTGCCTCAACGCAACCTGCGCCGCGTGCTACAATGCTTTTAATACCTAATAAGATTAAGTAAAGATAATGAGAAATAATGAATTTTAGTAACTATTCAGGTCACCATTTCTGGGACGATGGCTGGGCTGTCAAAAATCCTGCTTATCCCAATTAAAACATTGCTATGAGCGCAAAACTCGGTTGGATGAATTCATAACCCATTAAAATAGTTTGGATAGATCTCAGGCGCGCCTATTTTATAAGATCCCTTATTCAAATCACGTTTCCTGAGGCCCCCGTTTTCATCCCGGACGGTCGGATTTCCCGAGTCCGGTTGGCGACCATAACA
>SDBV01009568.1_pt1 | contig 12859 bp, 13 predicted proteins | sample 2277081 | NCBI WGS metagenome assembly SDBV01 (sample SAMN10402039, study PRJNA504765) | marine sediment metagenome | isolation source: marine sediment core GS10_PC15, 223 cmbsf | place: Arctic Ocean: Southern Knipovich Ridge | collected 2010
GCGTTGCAGTCGATCACCAGACCGCTGGCCGCCACCGCCTTGTAGAGTCGTGTGTTGCCCGGGAAGGACTTCAGGTCCAATACGAGCACGCCGCTGGCCGCGGGTCGGGCCACGTAGTCCTCCAACTGCGGCCGGTAACGGGTGACGAACTCGTCGGCCTCGTCGACCACCACCAGCCGCCTGCCGCTGCCGAACATGGCCACGGTGGCCAACTCATCGAGCACGTCGCGAAGTTCGCAGCGGCGGCCCTCGAACGCGGAAAACGAGAATTCCCCTTCGTCGCCGCCAAGCACCGTTTCGCGCAGCTTCAGCAGCGACTGACGCCGAAGAAACGGCTCATCCCCGAACACCACACAAACCGGTTGCGGGGGGTGTTTTGCCGGTTCGGCAAGGTACTCGACGGCGCGTAATCCTTTGGCAGCCATGCCGCCAATATAGACCATCGCCGACCAAGCCGCGACCGCCGGTCTGAAAATCGCTTGTGGGAGGCGACTCCGTCGGCGATCGACACGGAAATCGCGTTGGGTGGCTGGGGCAAAGCGCAGCGGTGCCTCAGAAATCGGTCACCTGGGGCTTCGCAAGCTCAGCCACCAGCCCCCCCTTTTTCGTGCGGCTGCTAATATCGCCTGCTGGGGATGGTGGCGGATCGGCCCACCGGGCGGACGTCGCGGATGCGGGTCGCTGGGTTGGTCCGGTCGACGGCCACCGACTGGTTGGTCTCGAAGATGCCGACGTTGCCTGCCTCGTCCCGCACCTCCAGGCGGAGATAGATCGCCCGGGGCACGCGCGCGTCGACCGGCCAGGCGTAGCGGCCCGTGTTTTCCAATTCGGCGGCGACGGTCGACCATGGTCCGCCCGGGCTGTCGCTGAACAACAAGGTCACCGGCCGGGCGGCCAGCATGGTATCCTCGGCCTGCCAGGAGATGATCAGCTTTCCCGAATCGGGGCTGGCGGCGGTGATCCGGGCGGTGGGCTGGGTCACGTCGACACCGATCCAGATCTCGGGCGAGTCGCCGCTCTGCGGCGGCCTGTCCCCCAAACCGGAGCCGTCGAGTACCACGATCCGAAAACCGTAGATCCCCTCCTTGTCGACCGTAGTCGTCAACGGGCTGCGATTGTCCTCGTCCAGGGCAAAGCTGCTCCAGCTTGTCCCGCCATCGGCGGTCCTCCAAAGCTCGACCCGAGTGGTCGCCGGGGGGCCGATCGATCGGTCGTCGTAGGCCAGCTCAAACAACCGCGAGTTGACCATCCGTGGCTGCTGGCCCGGCGGCAAGCCTGGGACGGGGTCGTCGAATGGCCCTTTCGGCTCGACGCGGCGGTCTTGCGGCGACGCTTCGGCGACTCCGGGACTCGGATATTGCCAGGCCGGGTAAGTCTTTTCCACCGGCTCGGAATATCGGGAGCCGGATTGCGGTCCCTTGGTCAAGAGATGCTGCGGTGGCTGAGTCTGTCTCCCCGCTGTCGCGATATTCGGTGCGACGACCGACTGACCGTCCGGTTTGACCGGCCGCCATGGCCCCAGGGGATCCTTGGCCACGGTTTGCGACGGATCGGGCCGCACCGCAGTCGGAGACGGCCTCGGCGGCGTCAGGTTGACCAAAGCGTGGCTGACGGCCGGATTGCCCGCGGTGTCGACCAACTCACCCCGGATCTGCATCTGACCGGAGTCGGCCTGCGGCCACCAAGTCACCTTGCCGGTGCGGACCACGCGGGAACCGCCCACCTCGCCCCGGTTGACCGCTACCTCCTGCCAAGGCCCGTCGGACGTGGTCCGGTATTGGATTGTCAGACTGTCGAGATCCGGATGGGGTTCGTAGATTTGCCATTGGGCAATAATCTGGCCGGCCTCGCCGCGCACCGCCTCCAACTGTAGCTTTGGCGGCACCGTATCGACAATCACCACCAGGCCGGGCGCCGCCGGTACCCCGGTCTGCTCGGGCCGGACCGCGCCCGAGCGGTCCCGGGTGCCGAGCCGAAACCAGTACTCACCATCGTCTCGGGCTCCAAATATGAAATGTCGCTTGGCCGGATCGACCCTGCCGTGCAGATGCCAACTCTTACCCCGGTCGCTGGACACGGACAATTGAACCTCGACCGGCTGCCGCGACGGTTGGTCGGTTTGCTCGATCCGAAACGGGATAGCGAACGTCATCTGGCGGGTGGCGATGGGTTCGGGTATCGCTTCGTCGGCAGCCGGCGAGCCGGTCTGAGCCTGAAAGCCCGCCGCTGCCAAGGCCAGCATCTGCGTGATCGGACCAAGCCACATGGCGACGCTCCTCTGTCTGAGGAAACTGTTTGGCGACCGTGCCGCGGCGCGCAACGCGGGTGCAGAACGCCGCAGAGGTCGTATCGGCCAGGCCTATCGTGCAACTTGAAGTGGAACTGACGATTGCCGCGGCCAGGGGGCGTGGGCAAGATGGACGGGCGGGCGATCAACCGTCCATCTGCTCGCGGGTGTTGCGGACGATCTCGATGTATTGCCGGGCCAGCGATTCGATGCGGGCCATGTCGCCGGCCGCGACCGCCTTGGCCTCGACCAGCGAACCGCCGATTCCCAACGCACAGGCCCCCGCGCGAAGGAAATCGGCGGCCGTTTCGAGACGGACGCCGCCGGTCGGCATCAGGCGGACCTGCGGCAGCGGGCCGTGCAGGGCCTGGAGATACTTTGGTCCGGTCAGGTCGGAGGGGAATACCTTGACGATGTCTGCGCCGGCTTCCCAGGCCGCGAGCACTTCGGTGGGGGTCAGCGCCCCGGGCATGACCGCCTTGGCGTAGCGGCGGCAGAGCCGGATCACTTCGAGATTGACGGTCGGGGCGACAATGAACTCGGCCCCGGCCAGGATGGCGGTTCGGGCCGTTTCGGCGTCGAGCACCGTACCGGCCCCCAACAAGATCCGGTCGCCCAGCCGGTCGGCCACTTGCTCGAGCACGCGGTGGGCCCCGGGCACGGTGAAAGTGACCTCGATGGCCTCGACCCCTCCGGCGAGTAGGGCCTCGGCCACGTCCGAGAGCATCTCGCCGCTGGGGGCACGAAGCACGGCCACCACACCCGAGGTCACAATTCGAGAGAGCGTTGTCTCCTGGGGCATGATTACATTCTCCTGCGTCTCGTTTCCGGCCACGTCTCGGTTGCCGAGCACTCGCTTCAGCGTAAGGCGGCCGCCGGGCCCTGTCAACGAGCGGTTGCGCGGCGGGGGCTTCGCAGCACTCAGCCGCCAGCCACCCACTGAAGAGTGGGTTTGTGAACCACAGTTACCCACCCGGTGATGTGTTTTCCATCCAGATGATTAGGGGTGTAATCGTTTTTGTTGCTGGACTTTGAACGACAAAATGTGCATAATAGATAGGGTGGTATGTTCAAGTAGCCTGGCAACGATGTGTCTTTTCGGCGTCGGCGGCCTGACGCAGTGGCCATGGAGTTCGGGGGTCATCGTGGTGATCTCAGTGGCTGCGGTCGCGGTGTTGGTCGCCGTTGGGGCATACGTGGTGGGGAAAATTCATCCCAAGACGATACAACGTGAACCTGCGGCCAGCGAATTGATGTCAAAATTTCGCGAATTGCATTCCCGAGGTGAGCTTAACGACGCAGAATTCCGAACAATAAAAACTACGTTGGCGGCGCAGCTCGCACAGGAGTTAAAGGATAACGGCGAAAGGGGTTACGGCGAATGAGGCTAGCCGCTCCGGAGCCGTCGGTTGGCACGGTTCTGACGACCCGAAGGGGTTTTTGGTGTACAACGGTTCAAACCCCGGCCGTCGTCGGGCCGTAGAAACACCTTGTAGCAGCCACCTTTGGTTCAAATCAGGCGGAACGAGAGAAAAGGAATTGGTATGCCCTCTGGACGCGACTTTAGCACGGGACGCCGAGGCGGCGGGACCACCAGGAAGAACGCTTTCTGTTCGTTTTGCCGCAAGAGCTATCGTGACGTGGGCCCCTTGGTGGAGGGACCCGGCGATGTCTACATCTGTGGTGAATGCATCGATTTGTGTCAGTCGATCCTGGAGCAGGAGCGGCGGCGGCGAGGGACCAGTAAGCAACTGTTCACCAAGGTCCTCACACCCAGGCAGATCGTCGAACAGCTCGATCAGTACGTGATCGGACAGGAGCATTCCAAGAAAGTCCTGGCCGTGGCGGTCCACAACCACTACAAGCGACTGATGCACGGCCAGTCGCAGAACATCGCGGGCGGCTCGGACGTGGAGATCGACAAGTCCAACATCCTGCTGATCGGTCCCACCGGTTCCGGCAAGACGCTGCTGGCCCAGACCTTGGCGCGGATTCTCGACCTGCCGTTCGCCATCGGCGACGCGACCACCTTGACCGAGGCGGGTTACGTGGGCGAAGACGTGGAGAATCTGCTGTTGAAGCTGTTGCACGCGGCCGATTTCGATCTGGAGGCGGCCCAGCGCGGCGTGCTCTATATCGACGAGATCGACAAGATCGGAAAGACCAGCCAGAACGTCTCCATCACCCGCGACGTTTCCGGAGAAGGCGTCCAACAGGCGCTGCTGAAAATGCTCGAAGGCACCGTGGCCAACGTCCCGCCCCAAGGCGGCCGCAAGCATCCCGAACAGCAGTACATCCAGATGGACACCAGCAACATCCTGTTCATCTGCGGCGGGACGTTCGTGGGGCTCGACGACATCATCGGCCGGCGTCTGGGAAGACGCTCCATCGGATTCGGCCAGGACAAGGCCGTGCACGACGAACTCGAGCTGGGCGAACTGCTGCAGCAGGCCACCAGCGACGACGTGCTGCAGTTCGGTTTGATTCCCGAGTTGGTCGGCCGCCTGCCGGTGCTCTCCGCGCTGAGCCCGTTGGACGCCGACGCCATGGTCCGGGTGCTGTGCGAACCGAAGAACGCCCTGGTCAAACAGTACCAGGCCCTGTTCGCCATGGAGAACAGCCAGTTGGAATTCACCCCGGCGGCCTTGCAGGGGATTGCCCGGCGGGCGATGGAGAAGGACACCGGCGCCCGGGCGCTGCGTTCGATCATCGAAGACGTGATGCTCGACATCATGTTCGAGCTGCCCGAGCAGTCCGGCGAAACCGAATACCGGATTACCGACGACATCGTCTTCGGCCGGCGGCAACTCTTCCCCTTACCGGAGCCAAAGACCAAGAGCGCGTAAGGCGACGGAGATTGTGTAGGGTGGGACGAGCAGCGAGACCCAGCCTGCGAGTATACTCCGCGTGGCAAGAATTGCGCTTTCTTGTGGGAAGCATCTCCGACGGAGGCGCCTCCCACAATCAGCCGTGTTCGTCAGCACCAACTCGTGGGTGTTTCCGGCCTCGACTCGCGCTACTTGTCATTCCCCTCGCTCTTCTTGCGGTTCTTCCTCTTCTCCGAACCCGGTGTCTCCTCCTCGGTGAGGATCTTGCCGGTGTCGGCCACGATGGCGGCGATGCGATCCTTGTCGAGTTGGCCGTCGGCCAAGGTGTGCAGGACCTTGACCTTCTTGCCGCTGTAGAGGATCACGGCCAGTGAGGTCTGGGCGGAAATGCCGTAGAGTTTGGGTCCGTCTACGTTCTCCCGGGGCACAACCAGTGCGGCGTTGGAGATCTTGTGCCGTTGGGCGAATTCGGCCGCCGCTTTCTGAAGTGCTTCGGCGTCTTCTCCGACGAAGTTCACCAAGGCGGCCATGCCTTTCTCTTCGTTGTCGGCTACCAGCGTGTCGAGCTTCTTGACCAAACTGGCCAAGCCGTCGTCGATCTTGCGGGTGAAGATCATGGCGACGGGGCGTCCGCCCAGCCGTCACAAGTAGCAGAGGCCCTGGCCGACTTTCACACCGTCGTCGACCCCGCCCGCCTTGACGACCTGAAACGCACCGACGCCGTCGCCGACCTTCAGGTCGCAGCCCGGCTTCGTCTCCTCGGCCACACACGACACGGCAACCCACGCCAACGCCACGGCGGCTCCCACCGACATAAGGATTCTCATCCGACTTTCTCCCGTTACATCGCGGCCGCGGCAGGGCTTCGGCACACGCCGAAAGATCGACCCCAGCGACCATGGTGCGATTATAGCCGGACGCGACGTATTTGCAAGGTCCCAGGGCCGCCGGAATCATCGGCAGGTGCGTGATCTTTTTCCGCAGCCAGGGTAGTCTCGCTTCAGCGAGACGGCTACCTCTGGCGCAAGTCGAACGTCACGCGACCTTTCGCATTGCGGCCGCGGTCGAGCCGGTACGAGCGGTCCAAGACGTCCGAGTGGTGGTAACCGTCGGCGTCGGGTTCGGCCGGTTCGTAGCGGGACGGGCCGCGGCGGTGGATGCGAAACAGCAGGTCGTCGCCGCGGGCGTCGACCAGCCAGAATTCGCTCACCCCGGCCCGGTAGTAGGCGGCCGGAAGACGCTCGGTGTCCTTGCGCACCGAGGCGTCGCTGACGATCTCGACGATCAAATCCGGCGGGCCCTCCAACTCGACGTAGCGGTCGGCGGCACCGCCCGGCTTGGGCACCAGTCGCACACGGCCGCCGTCGAGCGAGGATTCGGAGACGAAGACCACGTCGGGCTCGGCCGACAGTTCGGCGTCCGGGCAAGACACTCGGGCACGATCGGTGTACAGTTCGCCGAGTCCCGCCTGCTTGATCCGTCGCCACAGGACACCGATCAACTCGGTCTTCAGCTTTCCGTGCGTGTGCAGGTCTTCGGGTGACATATCGACGTCGATCCGCCCCTGAATATAGTCGATGCGCCCCTGTTCGGGAAAGGCGTCCGAGGTCGCCCAGCAGCGGAAGTCCGCCAGAGACCGAAGATCCATGGGAACCTCGATCTGCTCCTGAAGCACCAGTGTGATGGCCATGATACAACCCGTCAAGCTCCGAAGCAAGGTAACACGAGCGATTGTTCGAGCCTCACTACGTTCTTTATTGTACGCGATTGGCTTGGCGCCTGCAAGCCGCCAGCATTGTCGCCGTCCAGGGCACATGTGCTCGCGTGAATTGGTATCGGGCGAGAAATAAGTTCAGCGTTTCTTTCCTGAATATCGAATATCGAACAAGGAATGTCGAAGGATGAACGAGAAAGGACCTCAGGACTTTGATCGGCAAGTTCGCACTTCGACATTCCTTGTTCGATATTCGATATTCCCTTGCGGATCGCTACTGCTTCGCCAAGTGCTGAAGCTATTATCGGGTTGATCCTCGGCTCTTGGCAGCGGGACCGCGAAACGGTCTACTCGATCGGCTCCCCGCCCCTATCGGAGTTCTCTTTGGTGAAGTATCGCGACGCCAGAGTGATGTTCTTGGGGACTTGCTGGCCACCGAGGATCTTGTTTGCCGCGTCGATCGCCTCGGCGCCGCCGGTGGGAAACTCGAACGTGGCATCGAGGACGCCTTCCTCGAGTCTCGCCATCCCCTCTTGCGGCAAGGCGCCGATGCCGACGAAGATGATTTCCTTTTCCCGACCGGCGTCCTTGGCGGCCAGGTACGCCCCATACGCCCCGAGGTCGTTGTGGGCAAAGACGGCGTCGATACGGCGGTGGTGGCTCAGCGCCTCGGCCATCGCTGCCCGGGCGTCTTTCTGCCGCCAGTCCATTTCGGCTTCGAAAACCACGCGGAACCCCAAAGCACTCCGTGCGGAGCGGAAGCCGCGGCTTCGGGCGTCGGCCGGCGTGGAGCTCGAGGCTCCTTTGAGTTGAACGATCTGGCCGCGGTCGCCGAGCCGTGCGAAGATCCACCTGGCGGCCGCGGCGCCGATCTGTTCGTCGTCGGCCCGCAACAGGCAGGTGTATCCCACGCCGACGACTCCCCGGTGCAGCAACAGGACCGGGATCCCCGCGGCCATGGCCTCGGTCACCGGAGCGGTCAGCGCCGCCGAGTCGCTGGGGTAAAGAATGATCAAATCGACGTCCTGTCGGGTGAACTCGCGGACCTGTTTCTGCTGCCGGGCCGAATCCCCTTTGGCTTCCTTGAAAATGACGTCAAGATCCGCTTCCCGATCGGCGGCGGCGGCGATGTCGGCCTTGATCTGCTGCTGAAAGAGCTCTTCCAGCGCCGGCTGGCTCACGCCGACGGAATACCCGTGCTTCTCGGAGTCAGCCGTGTCCGGGACGTCGGGCGAACCACCGCAGCCGGCGATGGTTGCCAATACGGTGATCAGGGTGGCACAGCAGGCACGCAACGGCGTTTTCATCGTCTCGAATCTCCTCTGATGGGTGCACTCTGCTTTGAAGCAGGCGACGTGTGCAGCAAAAGCGCCGCCATACAATTATGGCCTATGGCGGCGTCGAGGGGTTTGATTCGGTCTGCGCGGTGAGAAATGTGGACTATTCGTTATCTTCGCTGTTTTCGCTATGCTCGGCACTATTACAGTCTTTCCGGCAAAGCCTGGTCGCTCTCGAGCAGCTCCCCTCCCTGTTGGACGTTTTCCTTGGTGAAAAGGCGCGACTGAAGGGTGATCTTCTTGGGCACCTGTTTGCCGGCGAGAATCTTCAGCGCCGTGTCGATCGCCTCGGCCCCGCCGGTGGGATTCAGGAAGGTGGCGTCGAGGATGTCCGACTTGACGTAGGCCAGTCCTTCGTCGGGCAAGGCGTCGATGCCGATGAAGATCATCTCCTTTTCTCGCCCGGCGTCTTCGGCGGCAAGATACGCCCCGCGGGCGCCCGGATCGTTGTGGGCGTAGACGGCGTCGATCCGGTCGTGTACGTCCAAGGCCGACCTCATCTCGGCCTGCGCCCGTTCTTGCAGCCACTGCATATCGGGCTCGGCGATGACCTCCAGGTCGCTGCCTTCAATGGCCTCGCGGAACCCCCGGTTTCGGTCCTGTCCCGGCTGGCTGGTCATCAGCCCCTTCAGCTCGACCACGCGAGGCTTTTCGACGGCCTTTTTCTTCAGCGTTTGAACCAGCCACTTTCCGGCGGCGCGGCCGATCTTCACGTTGTCGGCGCCGATGAAGCAGGTGTAGTTGTCGCCGCCGAGGGCCCGATCGACCACGATCACGGGAATATCCCGGGCCATCGCCTCGTCGATCGCTTCGGTCAGGGCGTCCGTCTCCTTGGGGCTGATGATGATCAGGTCCACGCCTCGTTCGATCAGTTCGCGAACGTGGGCCTTCTGTCGGCTGGAATCGTTTCCGGCGTTCTTGAACACCACGGCCAGTTCGGCGTGCTTGTCGGCCGCCGCTTTGATGTCGGCGTTCATTTGTACCCGCCAAGGCTCGCCGAGGTTGCACTGGCTCATGCCGATGGTGTACTTGGCCCCATCTTCAAGCAATACGGACCCGCCGCAGCCGGTCAGCAGCATCGCGCCGGCGAAAAGACAGAGGCCATGGGCAACAGAAAAAGTGAATCGCATGGTGCGTCTCCTTTTCGATGACTGGGTTTGCGGTTAGCGTCTGCGTTTCTGGGCCAACACGGCCACCACAATGATCAGGCCCTTGAGCATCTGCCGAACGGGATCGTCGACGTCGTTGATGCTGAGAATCTTCTCGAGGTATCCGATGGTCAGGGTGCCGATGAGTGTGAGTCCGATCCCACCTCGCCCTCCCATGAGATTCGTTCCGCCGATGACCACGATGGCAATGGCGGTCAATTCGTAGGTCGCTCCGGTCTCGGGGTTGCCGAGCCCGTCCTGGCCGGCCTGGCAGATGCCGGCCACCGCGGCCAGCAGTCCCGACGCCGCATAGGCGGCAATCTTGGCCCAAGCGACCGGGATGCCCGAGAGCCGCGCCGCCTCTTCGTTGCCGCCGATGGCGTAAAGTTGTCGACCCCAGCGGTGCCGCGACAGGGCAACCCACGTCACGGCGATACACAGCAGGAAGACCGCGGTCACTACCGCGATCGCCTTGAGATCTTTGCCGGGCACCCACGAGCGCAGGGCGTGGAAGACATCGGGATACTGAAGGTGCCCTTTGCCGTCGGGGCCGATCCCCCAGGGCGCCTGCACCTTCTGCTCGTTGCAGACCCACTTGGCCAGTCCGCGGGCAAAGATCATCATGGCCAGTGTGGCCACGAACGGCTGGATGCGGAGTTTGGCCGCCAGCGTCCCGGAAACGCCACCGCAGCATGCTCCCACGGCAAGGCACATCGGCACCGTCAGCCAGGCCGACCAGCCCCACGACATGGTCGTCAGCGAAAAGACGACCGCCACCAGGGCCAACACGCTGCCCACGGAGAGGTCGATGCCGCCGCTGACGATCACCAGCGTCATCCCGCAGGCCAGGATGCCGTAGACCGAAATCTCCAACAGTGCGTTGCGATGCGTACCGATCTTGAAGAACGCCCCGTCGGCATTAAAGATCATCCCCAGCGCCAACACCATCGCCAGCGAGAGCAGCGCACGGCCGGCCGGCGTGCCCGCCGCACGCAAAAGCTTCCTTTGCCACGTGTTGGTGTCCTGGTTCATTCGGGTAGCCATTTCGTGCCGATCGGGGCCTTCTGCGTGTCCGTGGCGGGTCAGTGGTCGGGGGGCATGATGACCGGGACGACGCGGCGGTCGTGTTTGCGGTAGAGACGGAAGTCGCGGTCGATGGTCAACACCGAGCCGTGCGCATGTAGCTCGGCCATACGCACCAGACATGCGTCGGCCAGCGATGTCCCAGCGGATGCGTACTTTTCCATCAACTCGGCGACCGGTTTTGCGTGGTCTTGCAGACGAAACGTGATCTCCACGACGCGGCGGTCGAGAAGTTCCATTACGGCCCGATGACCGGCCGGCGTCTTGCGCAACAAGAAACACGCCTCCGACAGGACCGCCTCGCAGGTCAACAGGGGCGGCTCGATTTGCGCCCATTGCTCGACGGACCAGCGATGAAACGCGTCGCGGCGATTCAACAGCGCAACCACCGGGCCCGTGTCCAGAATGACCTGTTGCTTCACTGCCCGTATCCGTGCATGTGCTGCTTGGCCGCCGAAAGGTCTTCGGGCCCTTCGACGCATCCGGCCAGGTCCGCGGCCAAATCCAGGCTGGACCCCGGCGCAGACTCCCGGTCGGCCTGCAAAAACGCTTCTAAGGCCTCCCGAACCACGGCCGACTTACTTTGCCCCCGCCTCAGAGCAGCGGCCGCGAGCCGTGCATCCAAGGACTCGTGGAGTTTCAGGGATAGGTTTCTCATGGCGACTCCCCGGGTAATACGTTTCTGGCACAATTGTAGCACCAAGCCGCCTGCCCGTCAACCGCCGAACCCCTTGCCGCAACACCACTTGCGAGTTTTGGGCTACTGACTAGAATGCTCCATTGTTGCGTTTTGACCGAAAAAGCGGCACCAACGACAAGGAACCGCCCATGCCCGACGAACCTCTCGACTTTCGCAGCGATACCGTGACCCGGCCGACGCCCCCGATGCGGGCGGCGATGGCCGAGGCGGAGGTCGGCGACGACGTGTTCGGCGAAGATCCCAGCGTCAATCGGCTGCAGCGTCGCATCGCCGAAATGCTCGGCAAGGAAGCGGCCCTGTACGTGCCCTCCGGCACGATGTCGAACCTGATCGGGGTGCGGCTGCACTGCCGGCCGGGCGACGAGATGATCTGCGATGCGGGCTGCCATATCATGCACTACGAACAGGCCGGCTACGCCCAGCTCAACGGCGTGGCGGCCCGAACGGTCGACGGCGAGTATGGCGTGATGCGGCCCGAGCAACTCCATGGCCTGATTCGCCCGGATAACGCCCACCTGGTCCGCACCCGGCTGGTCTGCCTGGAAAATACCCACAACCGCGGCGGCGGACGGATCCAGCCGTACGAAATCGTCGAGGCCATTTGCGGCTGGGCCCATGAAAACGGCTTGCGGACGCATCTCGACGGCGCCCGACTGTTCAACGCGGTGGTGGCCACCGGCATCGAAGCCACCCGTTGGACTCAGCACTTCGACACCGTCAGCGTCTGTTTCAGCAAGGGACTGGGCGCCCCGGTCGGGTCGGCCATTACCGGGACGCGGGAGTTGATCGGCGAGGCCCTGCGACACCGCAAGGTGCTCGGCGGCGGGATGCGCCAGGCCGGCGTGCTGGCCGCCGCCGCGCGGTACGCCTTGGACCATCACGTCCAGCGGCTGGCCGACGACCACGCCAACGCCCAACGGCTGGCCGAGGGCATCCGGCAAATCGACCACCTGCAACTTCACGGCGACACGATCGACACCAACCTCCTTTTCTTTAACGTCGATCCGGCCTGGGGAACCGCGGCCGAGCTGACCGCCGGTCTGAAGCAGCACGGGCTGTTGATGCTCGACCTGGGTCCGACCATGGTTCGGGCAGTCACGCATCTGGACGTCACCGCCGCCGACGTGGATCGGGCAATTGAGATTCTCGCGAACGTTGTCTCATCCCGGCAGCGGGCAAAGGAGACGCCATGAGCTGGACCCGCTATCTGTTCCACGATTACTTCACCGCCCGCTCGCTGAATCAACTCGACGCCACGGCCGAACGCCGCCGCAGGCAGGCTTCCTCACAGAGAATCGATATCCGCAGCCGTTGCTCCGAATTGGAGGACGACGTGGGCCGGCTGGCGTTGCTGGTCCACGCGCTGGCGGAAGCCTGTGTCCGCAAGGGCGTGCTCTGGCGCGAAGAGATCGCCGCCATGGTGACCGAGGTCGACCTGTTGGACGGCGTCGCCGACGGCAAGCTCGACCCGGCCGTGCTGCGCCCGGGCGACCAGCAGCCGAAAACGCCTACCCGCCCCGAGGACTTTCTGCGGGACCTGGAGTAGAAAGGCGATTGAAGTTCTTTCCGGGCGGTGAAGAACCGAGGATTTCGAGCGATTGTGTTGCGGGAGGCGTCCGACGGGGTCACCCCCACGGGACGCAGCCCGTGGGCGTTTTGAGGTGAATTCGCCGCACCCACGACGCGTGACGCCCACTGTCCACCACCTGCCATCTCTCACTACCTACTACCTACTACCTACTACCTACTGCCTACTACCTAC
>SDBV01009569.1_pt1 | contig 12859 bp, 8 predicted proteins | sample 2277081 | NCBI WGS metagenome assembly SDBV01 (sample SAMN10402039, study PRJNA504765) | marine sediment metagenome | isolation source: marine sediment core GS10_PC15, 223 cmbsf | place: Arctic Ocean: Southern Knipovich Ridge | collected 2010
ATATAAAGTTATCAGGGGAGGTGATAATAATGGAAGTCCAGAGACCTTGCGGCTGAGTAACCGATCCAATCATCCATTCAATTGGAGCGGGCACAAAATTGGATTCAGGTGTATTATCCCAGCAGATTAAGTTGCGAGTTATTGATAAACAATATTTGACTTTTGATCTAAAATCGAATATAGTAGAATTATCTAATCAGTATTTTTTTTCCCCAGAGGCATTCTCCATAGCTAAATGCATACTCCTCTCGGATCCAAGATCAGTGGGTTAACCCCTGCACGATCTAGATCTAGTATAGCGAGGCGATGATCGATTCATCGCAAAGGAGATTACGATGACATTTTCAGAAGCAGGCGACAGCAAACCGCCGTCAATAGAAAAAGAAGATAAAATTAAAGAAATTGGAGAAACTAAGACTGAGACCCGGGAAGTCGACGAAAAGGTCAATCTGGTCGCTAATGCACACACCAAACCGGATGAGATGATTGATCGCGGGGGGGACTTTGAGCAAGCTGAAGCGATCGAGAGTGCGGTGGTAAAGTCGGTTGAAGCCCCGGTGGCATTCGTTGATCAGGCTGTGGAAGCCGCCGCGGATAAACAAGAACAAAGTAGCGGGGATGTTGCAATTGATACTGTTCCGCTTCCCGAAAAACCGGAGATCGCTGAAGTTGGGGGGGAGCAGTTGGAAGCTGAGGATCCGGCAAGCCTTGATGATGTCGGGGATGTGGCAATAGACACAGTGCCACTACAAGAGGAGCCGGCAAAGATGGAGAAAGCAGAGGCGATCATCGATTCGAATGACAGTCCCAGCGCCACGGAAAGGGTCGATTCGACAGCGATCATCGATTCGAATGATAGTCCCCGTGCCACAGAGAAGGTTGAATCAGCAGCGATCATTGATTCAAATGACAGCCCCAGTATAACAGAAGCGAGCGATCCAGCCGCGATCATCGATTCAAACGATGGTCCCAGCGTTATTTCAGCTTCGGAATTAGACGAAACAGAGGCAGAAAGTGTCGCCATCGGTACCTGGCCGACGCCCGAAGAACCTGCAGATGACCAACTGAGGGGAGCAGGGGGTCAGAAGATCACTGGTGAGGGTGATGATAAATACATTGGCGTGGCTGAACATGAATACAATGACGGGGGTCCCGGTAAAGAGGCCTTTGTGAACCCGAATGAAATGATTGGGGCCCGGGAAGGTCTTGGCGATTTACCCGGGATCGGACCGGGAGGAATTTCTGATCTTGGGTTGGATCTCGGTTCAATCACCGATCTCCTGTACGGTCCGTCTGGCGTGACCCCTGATGATCTAAGAAATGATGCTTTTCCAGACTTGGCGTTTGGAAAGTCTGAAGACGAGCTCCTGGATGCCGCTGGTTCGGTCGGTGATTCGCGGTTAATGGCTGATGCTGATGCTGGTGATGATGCTGATGCTGGTGATACTTCGGGTGACACATCTGGTGATACTTCGGGTGACACATCTGGTGATACTTCGGGTGATACATCTGGTGATACTTCGGGTGACACATCTGGTGATACTCCTGGTGATGATGCTGGTGATGATGCTGATGATGATGCTGATGTTGTTGGTGATGTTGTTGATCTTTGGGTTGCTCTTGTTGATGTTGGTGGTTCTGATGGCGCCATCAAAACCGCGGTTGGGAAGTTATGGTCTAATTTTGCAAAAGATAATGATTGGAAAGACAATGCTTCTGGGAACTCAGGAATAGGTCCCAGGGCCACCCCAGACCCTGAGGGGGGTGACCCAACAATCAAGGGGGGATCACCCCTCGATTATTTAATAAGAAGAGGTAGCCCGGTTAATTGGAATGTAGGTCAGGAGGGGATAATGCAGCCATCTGAGGAAGGCGAAGTTTTTGATGAGAGAAAGGCACTTCCGATGACTTTGGACCAGGCATTTTCACAACTTGATCCGGAAATCAACTGGGGTGATGGCTCCCAGGGGACTGGGGGGGTCGTTGGTGTAGGAGAGCCCATTATAACATTGAAAGATCCTCCCAAACAAGGGGTTGGCAAGTAAGGATCAAGATGAGGTTAGCCAAAAGAAACCCGCAGCCCTCACATGAGGGCTGCGGGATCCTATTGTTCATTCAATCAACCCTGACTGCCAGTTTGCCGCTGTAATCTTCACTATTCCCATGGGTAAAGGAAAAAGCTGAGCAAAATAGAAACCCCGGCACGATCTGGATCCTTATTAGCGGTGAGATGATCGATTCTTCGCAAAGGAGATTATGATGACATTTTCAGAAGCAGGTGAAAGGGATCCAACACCCGAAGTAAAAGAAGATAAAATTAAAGAAATTGGAGAAACTAAGACTGAGACCCGGGAAGTCGACGAAAAGGTCAATCTGGTCGCTAATGCCCACACCAAACCGGATGAGATGATCGAGCGCGTGGGGGACTTTGAGCAAGCTGAAGCGATCGAGAGTGCGGTGGTAATGTCGGTTGAAGCCCCGGTGGCATTCGTTGATCAGGCTGTGAAAGCCGCCGCGGATAAACAAGAACAAAGTGGCGGGGATGTTGCAATTGATACTGTTCCGCTTCCCGAAAAACCGGAAATCGCTGGAGATGGGGGAAAGGTGGCCATTGATACGGTTCCAATGCCTGAAGACGTATCTCAGTCACGCGCTGAAGATGGCGGGGAGGTGGCCATTGATACGGTTCCAATTCCTGAAGAAGTATCTCAGTCACGCGCCGAAGCTGGCGGGGATGTGAAGAGTGACCAGCGTAGCCTGGTCGCCGGATGGGAAGCAGTTGGCCTCGGGGAGTTGGGATCATACCGTGCGCATCTGGGATCCGGAGAGCGGGGCGGAGTTGGCCGTGTTGGAAGGGCATACGGATACAGTGTTCAGCGTGGCCTGGTCGCCGGATGGGAAGCAGTTGGCTTCGGCGAGTGAGGATGATACCATCCGCATCTGGGATCCGGAGAGCGGGGCGGAGTTGGCCGTGTTGGAAGGGCATACGAGTTTTGTGTGGAGCGTAGCCTGGTCGCCGGATGGGAAGCAGTTGGCCTCGGCGAGTTGGGATCATACCGTGCGCATCTGGGGGCTGCCTGCTGAATAGTTGGGGATGAGATCGCGTAGGTAATGTAGGCGCAGGTTTAGAAATCTGTGCTTGCTGATTATAAATTTTCGTTGGTGGAATTGCAGCCCCCCGAAAATTATTAAAGTCCATCATTGTGGTGAAAATTCTTGTCGAGTGCTGTGGAGAACCTTAGGTTCTCCGAGTCGAACGCAAAGCGTTCGAACCAAATACTTGACATTTCCCGTTTTCGCTGGAAAAAACCAACCACATATGCTTTAATACCCCCAGGTATTTTTCCTCTCCCCTTGAGGGAGAGGATGCCGACCGCAGGTCGGTAGGTGAGGGGAAATCCCCGCCCAACCTGTTACAACCTGATTCGACCTGCTACACCCCACCTCCCTCGCCGAATCAGGTTGCAGCTTTGTACTTTACCATCGAGTTTTCATAAATCGCCGTGGATATAGGGGTACTACATACTTTGTCCCCTCGCATATACCGTTTTTTCGCTCAGAAACACCTCAAAACCACCCTTTTTCCATCCATAGAATTTTTTTCTCATGGTGGTGGTGGATTATATAGGGGTGGGAATGTCCAACACCCCCGCATATAGCGGTTGTACACTTGTATCGGTTGTATCAGTTGTATTTTCACCGCCCCCCTCCAAAACGATACAACTTCCTCGTGGTGGTGGTGGGCATGGGGCTATTTTATTTATTGAGTGTGGAGAACCGAAGGTTCTCCTAAGGCGAAAGCAAAGCTTTCGCCAAGTCCTCACTCCCTAACAGAAATATTCGCGCACATTTGCGTTTCTCCCCCAAAAAGAATACAGCCAAGGAACGCGTAAGGGTCGACATGCTGTTCAAGCATATCAAACGCCGCCTGAACACAATCTGCCGGGAGCATATCCAAAGTAGGCAAAGTCTCTGAGTTGGGGTCCCAGCCTTCCGGGCGGCAGTACGTTTCGCAAGTATTATCGGAAAGACAAGCCAGGTCGGGTAGGGGGACGTCCGGGAGCGAGGCCCGGATCGTAGCTGTCATAGCAGGGATGATCGCGATCGCTTCCGGGTTGACCATCAACCACTCCTCCACCATCCAATCTTCCATTACACCCAAAATCGGATACTCGTTAATATTTGTCACTTCCGCCGTTTGCCCCGCCACCAGATTGAGCACCCCTGCGTTTGTCCGCAGCGCACAATCCCCTTCAAGACAAGTTATAAATACCGTATTCGTGACCGGGTCAAAATAGACCGAAACATACGAACCCCGTACTGACGCAACCCCAGAGGGAGTGTCAACCTCAAACGAACCTCCATTCAGGAGCACCCATACCTGTCCTGCTGCGATCCTCAGTCTTGCCAGAGGACCATCATCCGTATGTTCCAGTGCGTTCAGGGTAAAGTTTGTGTTTGGTCCCACTCTGACGACCGTACCCGTAGATAGATCTACTCTGGCCCGGCTGTCACCCCCAGTAGTAACCTGCCCGCCGACCTCCAGCGCCATCCCGTTATATCCAGCCGCTACGTCGGTATCAGCATCAACCCGTACCTGCACAACCCCGAAGACTTCATTTATTTGGGCTGTAAGCGGCTGAATGGATTCAGGCCAAAATTTCCAAACCGCCACCACAGCGATCACAAAAAGAAATATCCCCACCGCGCCTACTATTAAAACAATCCGGATGATCTTTTTTCGGTCCATATACACGATCCTATTTACACATATCTCTTAATCGAATTATAGCGGATTTAGTGACGAAATGAAATAGACCTATTAAATTTGTAAGCCCACGGAATTCGTGGGCTTACATGTATTTCATTGAATTAAGCTGCTGGTTTGGCTGCTTCAATACCTTTCTTTTCGTCAACCCTGGTGAGCAGCCATCCACCTACGGCAAAGAAGAAAATCAGAGAGACAATCCCAAATCGGCTGGTCCCCGTCAGGCCGCCAACAATACCAAACACCAATGGTCCAAATATCCCCGCAAATTTATCGCTCATGCTGAAAAAGCCAAAGAACTCCCCACTCCGAGCCTTGGGAACCATTCTGCCAAACAAAGAACGGCTGAGCGCCTGCGTACCACCCTGGACCAACCCGACCATAAAGGCTAAGATGAAGAAATGGGTGGCAGTCTCCATAAAATACCCGCCGACAGATATCACGGAATATACCCCCAATCCGATCAGTATCGAGGTCTTTGTCCCGATCCGTTTTGCCATCGCGCCAAATGCAAATGAGAAAGGAATCCCTACAAACTGAACCAGAAGCATTGCGATTATCAATTCTGAAGTTTCAATCCCGATCTCATCCCCATAAGCTGTAGCCATTTTGATTATCGTACCGATCCCATCGTTATATAACCAAAAGGCCAATAGCAGTTTGAAAGCTTCGGGATATTCTCGGATCTTTTGAAGCGTCTTAGCCATTTCCCCAAAACCTGATTTCAGGGCTTTTCCGAATCCGACAGATTCACTATAAATGGTCTTCGGTTCTTTCACGTGGCGCCAAAGGGGAATGGTAAAACCCATCCACCACAAACCCACTGTAGCGAAAGATAATCTTACGGCCATTACATCATCAGGGATTCCAAACAGTTCAGGCTTCATATACATTAATACATTGAGTATCAATAACAACCCACCCCCCAAATACCCTAGAGCATATCCTTTAGTGGAAACCTGGTCAATTTCATCATCTTTCGCTACATGAGGTAAAAGGGCGTTGTAAAATATATTTGCCCCTGCAAACCCGAGATTCCCGATCACGTAAATGAACCCAGCTAGCTTAAACATATCCCCGGTTGGGATGAATAAGGCAATTGAAGCCAACGAACCAACAACAGCGAAAATTGTAAGAAAACGTTTTTTACCAGCCATCCTGTCCGCCATATACCCTAAGGCGGGAGCTAATAAGGCAATAATAATTAGAGCGATCGTGGTTACAAAAGCCCAAGCTGATGTAGCTCTCGCTCCAGTTAAACCAAAGTTTTCCGCCAAAGCCCGAAAATATATCGGCATAAAACCGGCCATAATCGTAGTAGCAAATGCTGAATTCGCCCAATCATACATCGACCAGGCATTTACTGCCTTCTTGTAAGCTTTATCGTTCATGATATTTCTCCAGTCAAATATTTTTTATGTATTGTCCTATTAAACCCGAAAACTCCCGATTCGTTGTAAGAAAACAACACACCAATTTTGTTATCTTGGAGAATCCCCAGATGACATATCAAACCTCCAATCCGGATTTTGATTTAAATCTCTCCATGTACTTTGTTGAAAAAAATATGTTATGGGATCATCGCTTAGACAAACCTTGAAATTCAATTGTTCAAAGTAAAGTTCAACCCCCTTAAATATCCTAGTTACTACTAACCATTGCCATCATCACCAATGCGGGTCTTTCGATAGAAATTCAACCAAGGCTTCTAATTCCAAAGCTTCTGAGAACAGGAACCCCTGGGTATAATCGCACCCTAATGATTTGATAAGAGATAGCTGCTCATCAGTTTCCACCCCTTCAGCAATTGAAAGCATCCCAAAACTTTTCGCCATGCTCACAATCGCTTGAATTATATCCAGATTCCCACTTTCCCCATTGATCCTGCTGACGAATGAACGATCGATCTTCAAGGCATCGATCGGAAAACTGTGTAAATAATTTAATGAAGAAAATCCAGTCCCAAAATCATCTAGACTTAACATCACCCCCATATCTTTAAATTTTTTCAAAACATCTAGGGTAGCATCGCTGTTATGAAAACTGGTGCTCTCCGGAATTTCCAACCATAAACTATTCGCGTCAAGGCCAGTTTCATCTAGGACATAGGCAACCTGTTCAATTAAATTCGGATGTTTAATTTGTTTTCCGGATAGATTTACAGAAATAAACAATGGCGGATCGGTGGGGAATAGTTTTTGCAGTTCAACCAATTGTTCACATCCCCTTTTAAGCACCCAAAGATCAATAGAGGTAAGCAGCCCGGTTGTATCGGACACCGAGAAGAACTTTTTTGGAAAGATCAAACCCGCTTCTGGGGAATCCCATCGTAAAAGGGCTTCGAACCCGATAACCCGGTCAGTTTTTAGCGAGATGACAGGTTGGTAATGCAGTTGGAATTCTTCGCTGGTAACAGCTTTCCGCAAAGACTCTTGCGTGTTCAAGTGTTCCATCAAACGGTCGTGCATTTCCTGGTCATAAACCTCAAATCTCGCTTTTCCAAATTCCTTGGCCCGGTACATAGCAATGTCAGCATCCCGCAGCATGTCTTCGGGCTGGTCATACCCCATCGTATTCAAGGTTATCCCAATACTTGCGGTAATGTAATAATCTTTTTTATTCACTTGGAAAGGCAGTTTAAATTGTTCGTGAATTCGTTCGGCAATCGTTATAACTGCTTCAATATCGTTAATATCATCAACAATGAATGCGAATTCATCACCTCCCAATCGAGCTATCGTATCCCCTTCCCGTACGTGCTTTTGCAATCTTTGCGCAACGTCGGAAAGCAGATCATCTCCAACAAGATGGCCGAGGCTGTCGTTTACTAACTTAAAATCATCGAGATCAATAAACATAACCGCGAACAAATAATCCTTTTTCCGTTTCGTCTTGACCAACACCTGCTTTAATCGATCTAAATATATGGTCCGGTTTGGCAGGCCGGTTAACGCATCAAAATTGTTAGACGATCCAGAATCCTTTTCAACCTGGTTCCGTTGAATAGCCAGTGTGATTTGGTGACCTATAGCAATGATCAAGCGAAGGTCGCGTTGGTCAAAAGCTTTGGATGAGTTTTTTTCCTTATCCACGTAAATGAGAGCTAGAACTTCATCATAGTCTATTACTGGGACGATTAACAATGAACTGCTTTTTTTTAGGTGTTCTATTTTGTTGAGGACAGGATCTGCCTGAACGTCTGGGATGATCATGGCTGATTTTTGTTCGATGGCTTCGTTAGCTATCGAAGCTGGGATACCATTATCTTCCATCCGGTCAAATTCTTCCGCGAGAATTATCTTGCATTTGTTAGCGTTGATCATTCGCCTGATCGAGTTGGCAGCCTTGCCCAGGGCAATTTCCAAATCGGAAACAGTGTTCAGTTGAACGCCAACATCATGAAGTAAGACAGCATACTGATCGATAGACTCGATCAGCAATTCTTTGGATAATTTGTGTTTGCTTGATTTGGCAGTGGGATCATCGCTGGTTTCCGGAACGCTTTTCAATACCTCGATCAAGTGAAAACCAATTCGCACCTTGTCTTCATGCTCTAAAGGAGTCAAGCCCTGGATTTGCTTCCCATTGATATATGTTCCATTAATACTTCCAAGATCATGTATCTTTATTGAAGAATCGTCTTGGTCGAATATTATCTCTGCGTGATGGCGGGAAGAGGATTCTTCGGGGAGGTGAATGTTGTTATCCACCATCCGCCCAATAGAATTAGTCCCCGGCTGTAAAATATATTCACGCAGGTCTTGATCAGGAGAAAAAACCTTAAGAATTACATTGTCAGTCATTCCGTTATATTACACTTCCTGCAATAACTGTGCCAGGGTTTGATGTTTTTTTTGGGAGATTGCATTCACGTTAGTATTTAATTGACCACAATCACCAACTTGTATTAATAATAACATTTTGATTGCAGTTACCACTTTACAATTAAGAAAGGATACTACCTGATAGCGTTTACCATTTTTCATCGTCCTTCCCTCCCGACACCCACCTCCACCTGATACAATCTCCCCATGCACCCCAATCTCTTCCTGACCCACTCCCTCCTACTCCTTTGCTGAAAAAAATGTGGGTTATGGGATTATTGATTTGGTAAATTATAAAATTCAACCGTTAAAAATAAAGTTCATACCCCTCTATATTCTAGTTCTTTGAACACCTTCGAAATCATCACCACTGTGGGTCTTTTAAAAGGAATTCAATCAAAGCTTCAGGATCCAAGGGTTTGGAGTAAAGGTATCCCTGCACATAATCACATCCCAACGATTTGATCAGAGATAACTGATCCGGAGTTTCCACGCCTTCAGCAATAGATCTCATTCCAAAGCTGTTTGCCAGGCTCACAATCGCTTGAACAATATCCAAGCTTTGGCTTTTCCCATCCATCCTGCTAATGAATGATCGATCGATCTTCAGAGCGTCAATTGGGAAACGGTGCAAGTAATTTAAGGAGGAGAACCCGGTCCCAAAATCATCTAGACTTAGCATCACACCCATGGCCTTAAATCTTGTTAGCATATCTAGGGTAGCTTCGCTGTTGTGAAAGCTGGTTCCTTCTGGAATTTCCAACCATAAACAGCTTGCGTCCAAACCTGTCTCATCGAGAACCTGAGTGACTTGTTCAACCAGATTAGGATGTTTAATTTGTTTTCCGGAAAGGTTAATGGATATAAACAGGGGTGGCTCGTTAGGGAATTGTTTTTGTATTTTGATGATATGTTCACACGCATTTCGGAGCACCCAAAGATCGATTGAACTAAGAAGCCCAGTTGTATCTGAAACCGTGAAGAACTGTTTTGGGAATATCAACCCTTCATTGGGAGAATTCCAACGTAAGAGGGCTTCGAATCCTACAACCCGGTCAGTTTGTAATGAGATCACAGGTTGGTAATGCAATAGGAACTCCTCCTGAGTAACTGCTTTCCTCAAGGAATCCTGCAAGTTTAAACGGTCCATTAATCGAATGTGCATTTCCTGATCATAAATTTCATACCTAGCTTTTCCAAATTCCTTGGCTCGATACATCGCAATATCTGCATCTCTAAGCATGTCTTCAGGCTCGTCGTACTCCTTCGTGTTCATGGTTATGCCAATGCTTGCAGTAATGAAACAATTTTTTCCATTTAATTGAAAAGGTTGTTCAAGCTGCTCAAGAATTCGCTCGGAAACGGTTAATACGGCCTCTATATCATTAATGTCATCAACAATGAACGCGAATTCATCACCCCCAAATCGAGCTAATGTATCTCCCTCACGCACGCACATCTTCAATTTTTGCGCAACTTTAAAAAGCAGTCCATCTCCCACCAAATGACCGAGGCTGTCATTTACCAATTTAAAATCATCGAGATCAATAAATAAGATCGCGAACAAATAATCCTTTCTGCGTTTTGCCTTAGCGATCAACTGCCTTAATCGATCTAAATAGATTGTCCGATTTGGTAGACCAGTTAACGCATCATGATTGCTTCGCGATACTAAAATTTCTTGGACCTGATTTCGTTGAATGGTCAGAGTGACCTGATGACCTACAGCGATGATCAGACGAAGATCACTTGGGTCAAACGATTTGGATGAGTTTTTGGATTTGTCCGCGAAAATCAAAGCAAGAATTACATCATTGTCGATTACAGGTGCAATTAGCAATGACTGGAATTTTTTTAGATTATCGATTTTGTTGAGAACAGGGTCTGCTTGAATATCTGAGATGATCGTAGCTGAATTATGTTTGATCGCCTCCTTGGCAATTGAAACAGGGATACCCTTTTCTTCTAACTGGTCAAAATCTTCAGCGAGAATTATCTTGCAATTATCTGCATTGAGCATTCTCTTAAGTGAATTGGCAGACTTTAATAAAGCAATTTGTAAATCTGAAACTGTATTTAGTTGATATCCAACATCATGGAGTAAGACAGTATATCGATCAATGGACTCGATTAATAATTCTCGGGATATTGAGTGTGTGCTTGATTTGGATTCTATGCTCGATTTTGGATCTTGCGCAAATACCGAGATCAGATGGGAACCGATTCGTATCTGATCCTCATGTCCCAATCGAGTCTTGTGATGGATTTGTTTCCCGTTGATAAATGTCCCATTTGTACTCCCTAAATCATGAATCTGTATTGAATTATCTCCTTGATCGAAATTGATCTCAGCATGATAACGAGATGCAGATTCATCCCGGATACAAATATCGTTATCCTCCATCCGCCCAATGGTATTGGTTTCCTCTTTTAATAAAAATTCCCGCTGATTTTCATCTGATGAATATATCTTTAATAGCCGCATTTCCTACTTTTCCGTCAATACACCGTGTGAGTATTCAAAGAAATTTATAATATTACTCATTTATCCTAAGGCAAAGTAAACTATTAAAAATACTTAGATAATCTGATGTATCAGGTATTTTCTTGAGATAAATTATATACTTCCAACCCAAAATAATAACACTTAAAATATTTAATATGGCTTACAAATCGGTAAGGAAGAATCATGAAAACATAACCCTTCCAACACCCACTTACACCTGATAAAATCTCCTCATGCACCCCGTTCATTTCCTAACCCACTCCCTCCGCACTGCCCCCTGGGGCGAAAAAGTGACCCGCATCCTGGCCGCGTCTATCTCTGCAGTTGACCCAAAATCTGCCGTTACCCGCTGTTTACAACTGGATGGCGAAGAGCTTATTGTAGGAGAAGAATCCTACGACTTGAGCAATTTTGAACACATTTACCTCGTCGGAGCAGGGAAAGCAGGTCTGCCCATGACCCAGGGTGTGGTCGAAGTGTTTGGGGAACGCATCACAGGTGGGCAGGTAACCGTGAAAGAAGGACATACCGGGGGGATCACACAGGTTGAAAACATCCACATTACTGAAGCGGGACATCCCCTCCCGGATGAACGCGGGGTAAAGTCCACCCAAGCGATCCTCGACCTCCTATCCCAAACCACTGACCGCGATCTGGTCATCTGCTTGATCTCCGGCGGCGGGTCTGCTTTGCTGACAGCTCCTGTCCCCGGCGTCACCCTCAAAGACCTCCGCGACCTCAATGACAAACTTCTGGTTTGTGGTGCATCGATCAACGAGATCAACACCCTCCGTAAGCAGTTGGATTTGGTCAAAGGAGGCGGGTTAGCCCAGGCCGTTGCCCCAGCTCATGTGCTAGCCCTGATCCTCTCCGATGTGGTCGGTGACCCCCTGGATATGATCGCCTCAGGCCCCACCGTCCCCAACTCCCATTCCCCCGGTGATGCCCTCGCGGTCATCGAAAAATACGATCTCAACCTCTCCCCAAACATCCTCACTGCCCTTGGAACAACTAAGAAGCCACCTAACTACCCAACTTCCAAACTACATAACTACATTATCGCCAACAACAAAACCGCCGCCCAAGCCGCTCTCTCTCAAGCTGAACAAGATGGCTTCAATACCCAACTACTCACAACCACCCTGCAAGACGAAGCCCGGGAAGTAGGGCGCGAACTGGCTGGAAAACTTCGCCAGTTTGCAGAAGAGGGATATCGGGCTCGTCCTTTCCTTATCGTCGCTGGCGGGGAGACCACGGTGACATTGAAAGGAAATGGGATTGGCGGTCGTAACCAGGAGATGGCTTTGGCGGCTGTAGAAGAGTTGGCTGGATTGGAGGATGTCGCTTTTATTACTCTGGCAACCGACGGCGGGGACGGCCCAACCGATGCTGCCGGGGCAGTCGTGACTGGGGAGACGTTATCCCGCGCCCAGGCGTTGGGATTAGACCCCGCTGCTTATCTTAACAATAACGACTCGTTTACCTTCTTCTCTCAATTGGGGGACTGCATCATCACTGGTCCGACCCAAACGAATGTCAATGATCTGGTTTTTCTATTTGGGTTCTGATCTATTTCCAGGGCTGCACATTTTTTTGTAGGAGCAACCCTTGTGGTTGCCCGGTTTTTTCTTTTCGGAAAGCGATTGTTATCCCGCGTCCTTCTCCTCATCCTCAGGTTTCCATTCGTATACCTTTATTTTGTAGTTCTCTCGGAAGCCAAGTTTTTTGTAGACATTTAAACCCATTTCGGATGATTGTAGG
>SDBV01009570.1_pt1 | contig 12858 bp, 11 predicted proteins | sample 2277081 | NCBI WGS metagenome assembly SDBV01 (sample SAMN10402039, study PRJNA504765) | marine sediment metagenome | isolation source: marine sediment core GS10_PC15, 223 cmbsf | place: Arctic Ocean: Southern Knipovich Ridge | collected 2010
CATCGTCAAACGCACGATGCTTATTCTACCTTATGACGACAGGGCAGCAGAGTGGCATGCAAGAGAACGTGCCAGATTATCATCGAAAGGCTTAACCCCGTCATTTGTTGATGGACAGATTGCATCAATTTCCGTGGTGAATGGTCTGATCCTGGTAACGCGGAACATTGACGATTTTAAACAGTTTTTGAGACTGAAGATTGAAAACTGGCATAATGCATGAGAAGGGAGGTTGCTCGCATTTTAATCCTGGTAATCTGCCGGATGGATACAACCGTAGAGCAACTGATCCGAGGAGGCTATTCTCCTTCCATTCGAAATAAACAAATTGCAACAGTATTTAAGGAACCAGGAATAATCGAAAAATATGGATCTGGAATCAAAAGAGGTCTTGAGGCCTTTAGCGAGTACGACCTGCCCCAACCGATTTTTGAAGAGATTAAGAAAGGTTTTAAGGTAACGATTTTCAAAACCACCCAGAAAACTCGAACTCGTGATCAAATCCTCGCTCTCCTGAGTAAAAATCCAAATATAACGCGTGAAGATCTCGCCAGAGCTCTCGCAAAAAGCCCGAATACGATTAAAGGGCATATAGGAAAATTAAAGGCCGCGGGGCGATTAAAACGCATTGGAAGTGATCGAAATGGGTATTGGGAAGTGATTTTAACCGATTAATAACTATACATCGGCAGGTAAATACACAGCGATAATAGACATTTTATTGGTTAGTAATATCGACGAATATCATCTTAACGATTTGATCAGAAAAACTGAGCGCTACATCAAACGTAAGATACTATCTCTGGTGTTGGGATTAGACGAGTTCGAAAGTTTTCATGCAAAAATGAACCATCGACCATGGCTCTTGATCTGGGAAGCAAAACCGCAACAGCAATTTTCCTGTTTTTGCGGCTAAATTCTTCAAAAATCTATGTAAAAGGAAGTTATGAATAGCAGATTGATCCATAAACTGGTTGAAAGCAATAAAAGTGTATTCATTTTTGATCCAATGAGGCCGGGAAAACGGCTTGACGACCTATACAGAAAGATTGAATGAAACATCAATGTAAAGAAAAATCAGGACATTGGTTAAGAGCAGGGATAATTTCAACACACTACGGATCATGAGAGCAGTCAAAGGAAATTACCAAAATGGTTGAGAATAACATTGATGTTGAGAAGCTAAAATTATTCTGACTCACTGAAGCTGAAGAAGCCCATGGACTTATCAGCTCTTTTCACAGCTTACTTATCAAAAATAAGTAGTTTAGCGGCAAGTTTCTAACTCTGAAGATGAACGACATCAAATCATTCGATACCCGCGAAGTTGTCCAGGCAGCAATAAAAGGGACAAAATGGGTCTTTTTATCCGCTTTTGTGTCCAATGCATGTCATCCAATATTCACAATTATTCTAGCACGATTGCTAATACCGTCAGACTTTGGGCTTATCGCCTACGCTACAATATTTATAGGAGTTGTGAAGCTGGTCCAAGATATAGGATTAAGGCAGGCTCTCATACAGAAGAAAGAGGACATTGAAAAATCAGCGGATATTGTATTTACAGTAAATATTGTGCTTGGACTTATCTGGTATCTGGGAGCATTTATGATTGCCCCATACCTCGCAGAGTTTTTTAATGATTCCCGGATTACGAATATATTGAGGATAATGGCTCTCAGTTTCCTGATAATTCCCTTCGGTTCTGTGCAAAACACGCTACTAACGAAACATCTTCACTTTAGTAAATTATTCTTCCTGGGATTGGTTCCCGCACTTATTCCCGGCCTTGTATCAATCGTTTTGGCTATTGTAGGTTACGGGGTATGGTCTCTGGTCGTTGGGTCTTTGATGGGGGTTGTTTTAACCGCTTTAGTGACCTGGGTCATGATTCCTTGGAGGCCCAAGTGGAGATTTGATCTGTCACTGGCCGGGCAAATGTTAAAATTCGGTGGGGCGGTGTCGGCTGAAAGCCTTTTGAGTTGGACGGTCAATACAATTGATGACGTGTTGGTTGGGAAATGGTTGGGCGGTGCCGCGCTAGGATTTTATTCGCTCGGCTTTAGAATTGGTATTGCTCCTGCAAAATATGTCTCCAGTTCTTTAATACGTGTGGCGTTCCCAGCTTTCAGCATGCTACAAGATAACAAAGACGCTGTCCGGGACGCTTTTTTAAAGGCCGTCAAAAATATTTCTATAGTTACATTTCCCCTTGGTGTGGGAATTGCTGTTACAGCTTCATTGTTTGTTCCTGTGCTTTTCGGGGATAAATGGATTCAGGCCGTGCCCGTCATACAGCTCATTTCACTTTATGGAATTTTTATGAGCATTGGAAGTATTCTGCCCCAGATTTATAAAGCACTCGGTAGGCCGGATATTTATTTGAAATATGTCGCTGCGCGTTGCACTGTTGCAGTACCGGTTTATTTCTATGCCGTACCGATGGGCCTGACGGCGATCAGCATAGCACATTTGGTACTGACGGCCATTTTCTTCCCGATCAATATTTACATCGGCATGCGAATCATGGCTATCCCGTTTAGAAAGCTGGTGGATAGTCTGTGGGTATCGATTACTGGTGCTATGGGGGTTGCGTTTATATCCCTTTTCTTACAGAAGATTGTGCTTTTAAATGTCCCCTTATCCTCGGTGGAGATTTTGATCCTGACCGTTTTTATTGCATCCGTAACATATATTTCTCACGTATATTTTATTAGTAAAGGTACCTTCTGGGAAATGAGGGATTTGATTAAAAGAGCTTTTGCGAAGTAGTTGGACAAAAATATTGACGCGTTTCATGAATATTGATTCGAATAATCTTAATGCTTTTATTCATCAGAATCAAAAAGACTTTGGTTCTGTTCTTTTACCTGGAAAATACATCGCAGACGATATGGCCTATGATCTTCCTTACGCAATTAGTTACTTACAGAGCCGTTTCAGAGCGGCTTTGTTTTTTTTCGTCAACGGCAGCTATTGGCTTGAAAGCATTTTTGGGCGAGTAAATTTTTTTTGTACCACGGGTGGGCGAACTGATTCCCATGCAAAAAGCATATTGCTGGGGCTATGCCCGGTGCTGGCCAATGTGTATAAAAGATTTGGTGTTTTTAAAGAATTGTTTCATCGTTTAGAGAGGATGAACAAATTATCGATTTCCAACATAGAAATAGCAGAGATTTTTGGCATCTTTTACCAAGAGTTTGAAGAGATTACCTCAGGGTTGGGAACCATTAATGCTTCTGAAAAAAAAAGTCGAGAGACCCTAAATGATCAAAATTATAAGCCAGCGGATCAAGGATACCTGCGGCCTCTATTTGAATTGCAGAATTACTCTAATAGGTATTTTAAGAAGTTCTTAAAAGGATTTTATCTCCACGGAAGCTTTGCAACCATGGATTACATTCCCGACTGGAGTGATTTAGATACGTTGATGATTGTAAACAAGGAAACTATTCTCAGCCCGAAAAATCTTAATGAACTCAGGAATAGAGCGATTCAATCGCACAAGTATCTTTATCACATCGACCCCTACCAGTTACATGGGCATCTCCTGGTTTCTGAATTCGATTTGGAGTATTATTCAGAAACATATTTTCCCTATGTATTGTTTGATTATTCCAAATCTTTTTTTAACGATGACGCGGTCATTAAATTTTCTCACCGTGACTGCCAATTAGAAAAAATAGGGGCCTTCTGGTCTGATGCCGTGTCCTATTTTATTGTTAAAGCGATACATTATAAAATAAAGGGCAGGGGATTGCTCTGGAACCGCGATAAAAAGCTATTTATTCACCGTCTATTAACCTTTCCCCTTTTCTATCTACAAGCAAAAGGCATTCATGTTTATAAAAAGCACTCTTTCAGCCAGGCAGAACCCGATTTTCTGGCGGAAGTCTGGCAGGCTGTCAGAGATGCCACGGCCTTTATGAACAGCTGGAAGAGTGACCGCAAAGATAAGCGATATTTGAAAGCCCTGGGAAATTTCAATTCGAAACTCTATCTGCTCTATCTTAATGTAAGTAACGACATCAGCTACTTATTTGTCGATCGGCGATTTAAAGATTTTCAAAGACAGTACGACAAGTGGCTTTGGTCGGCTTTGAGACTATGCTTTGCTGGCTGGAAAAATATTACCAAAAACCTGGATGTAGACCCATCAGGGAAATCATGAGTCTTACGGAATCAGTTGGTTCCAGGATCGGATCTGCTTAAAAGATTTCTATTTCAATCAAAGGGCGGTGCCATAACTTCTCACTACTAAATCCGGTTCGGTAAAAGACACAAAAGATAAAATTAATTATGTTAAATTCTTCGAAACGGACATATTATAATCGCCCGCGTTTCTTTGATCGTGGTTTTTATAATTCGGCTAAGGAAAAATTTGTTGAAAGATACTCTCTTCATAGAGATGTCTTGAGCATTTATCTCTTTGGGCAAGTCTCGGTACCAGGCATATCCGATTTGGATTTTATAGTCATCATGAAGGATTCCCTTACCGAAGCCTTGAGTCATAAATATTCGGTTAAGCGATTTAGTAAAGACCTCCGCTATATTTACAACGAAACACAGCCTTTTTTAGTAACGAAAAATATTTATAAGGAATTCTGGAAAATTTTTCCGATGCATCACCTCAACCGAATTTATGGCCAGGAAATAAACCAGACAATACCAGATGAACTTGAAGCAAGGCCGTATAATCTGCTGATACTTATCGAGGTATGCCATCATTTTTACCCAGTTTTATTCTTGAAGCAGTTATATTCGGAAAGAATCAATGTCAGGTATACTCTTTTAATATTAAATGCACTTAAATTTCCTCTGCAGTTATTTATGGAGACCTGTGGTGTAACTGTGGATTCATGGATTGCATTCATGAAGGACGTCGTAAAGTTAAGAGAAAGCTGGTTTCAGAAGGAGGACCAGGGTCGATACCACCAGATGAATAGTACCTTGCATGCAGCATCGACGGTTTCAATCGATTTAATGGATAAACTAAACAAATATATCGAACAGGAATTTTGGAGTTATAATCCTGATGCAAACACGAATACCACGGAAGGATTCCGATTATGGGATAAATTTTTCATACCGGAATTTGACAGCAGTCAAGTCTTGGAAAATATACTGGATGAATATAAGCAGACCGGAAAATGGCGGGCTTATTTGCCGTTAACATTTTATTATCCTCTTTTTATCTACAGCTTTGAAGCAGGACCAGTCAGTAGACATATCGAAAAATCTATAACGGATGTTAGAGATCTATTTATGATTAAGGATGATAACTTACATGCAGTTATGGAAGACCGCATAAGACTAATGAACACCCATGGTGCTTTTTATAAAGACAACGCTGTCAAGATCAACATGGTTCATAGCTATTATGGCTATAATCCCAATCCGGGCTATGGAAAATTCTATCAAGCGCTGATTAACCCCCATCGTGTTCTATATAAGATTTTGAAAAACGGGCGGATTGGAAGATGAATATTCTATTTGTTCAACCTGGTTTGAAGGAGATTAACAATCAATACCCACCCGTGGGCATTTGTTATCTTGCCTCCAAAACCAGAGAGCAGGGATATACAGTTGATATTTACGATGCAGCCGCTATTGGTGGTTCCCTGTCTGCGGCTCTTGACGCTGTCGGGAAATCTGATCCAGATGTCCTCTGTTTGTCTATCTATACTATCGGGTTGATCGAACAATTTCAGTTTCTGAAAAGGGTGAAGGAAAAACACCCGGATTGCGTTCTAGTCGTTGGCGGCCCTCACGCGACATCTCTACCTCTCCATACAATAGAGGAATGTGCTGCGATAGATTTTTTGGTATTTGGAGAAGGTGAGCATACGCTGGTAGACTTATTAAACACGATTCGTAAGAAAGCCGATCTATCTGCGGTGTCGGGGGTCTGTTACCGGAATCAGGGAGAGATCATACAAAATGAACCACGGCAAATGATTGACAATCTGGATGAATTATCCTTTCCCGCCTATGACCTGATTGCGGAAAATGGCTTCCAATACGCCCGGAGAAGTTTCAATCTGACGAACAAGGTCGGCGTGATAATGTCGTCACGCGGTTGTCCGTTTCATTGTTCTTTTTGTTTTAAGGCAACATTTGGGAATCTATTGAGACGGCGTTCGCCTGAGAATGTCGTGGCAGAAATGCAGTGGCAGATTGATCAGTTTGGCGTGACGGAGTTTCAGTTTGTAGATGACCTGTTTGCAGTCAATTCAAAATGGCTGAACGAATTCTTCCAGGAGCTTGACAACCAAAGTGTAAAGGTCCCTTGGAAATGCCTTTCAAGGGTCAACTCGGTGGAGAAAGCAGATTTTGTTAAAATGCATCAGCATGGCTGTTATGGGATAGAATTCGGCGTTGAATCGGGAAACAATGAAATTTTGACAACTGCCAGCAAAGGAATTACGACATCCCAGATCAGAGAAGCCTTTAAGATAGCCAGAGAGGTTGGTTTCCTGACTTTCGGTTTCTTTATTTTCGGTCTTGAAAATGACAGCCACCAAACCATAAGGCAGACCTGTGATTTTGCAATTGAAATCAGCCCGGATTTATGCGGGTTCGCGGTTCTGCTACCTTTTCCCGGAACACGTCTGTATGAAAAGCTTCCGCATGATTTGCAATTTAAATGGTCAATATTTAACAGCTACTATGACAAGGACGCATTGCCGTTATCCCTGTGTGAAGTTTCACCCACCGATTTAAGAAAATATGCACGGCAGGCCGATGCCGAAGTAAGCGGTTCGTTCTCCTATCTATTCAAAAACGTTCTTTTTAAAAAGGGGGGATATACCGCACTCAGGAAAGAGGCTTTCAATAAATGGTTCCATTCTCTCATAAGACTTGTTTCACGGCGAATAAAGGGGGAAAGGGTCTTCGGCAATGACAATTTCCTTGCAAATATTCTTGTTATTGCTAGAGACATGGCAGTTTTGTCAATCGTCGGCATATTTTTGGTGAAGCCGAACAAAATTCTTGGATGGTTTAAGAACTATTCGAGTTAGTTTCCAACCCCATTAAATAATGCACATCAAATGAAACCTAAAAGACTTGTAAAGTTTAACTGCAAACATTTCAAAGGGAACCGTCCCTGTTATTTTCACAAAGCGCATAACGTCGCCTGCGCTGATTGCCGGTATTACAAGCCTGTGGAAATGCGCATCCTGATAATTAAGGTTGCATCAACAGGTGATGTTCTTCGAACCACGGGCTTGCTTAAAGCGTTGAAAGTAAAATATCCTTCTTCCTATATATCCTGGGTCACTGCCGAAGGTGCCCGCCCTTTCTTCGAGAATATTGATTTGGTTGACACCGTCCTGCCGGCTGATAGCAATATCACCCTGCTGTTTCTTCAGACAACTCTGTTTGACGTAGCCATTAACTTGGACACTGACTTCGAAAGTTCAATGCTGATGACCCTGGCAAATGCGGTGCAGAAATATGGGTACGGATATTCGAAGCACGGATATGTTTACCCCTGCAATCCAGAGGCTGAATATTGGTTTCAGATGGGTCTTTCCGACACCCTCAAAAAGGCCAACACGAAGACCTATCAACAGATCATGTTTGAAATATGTGAATTAGATATTTCTGTTTCAGCCAAACCTCTGATTAAAAAAGGCGAGGACGAAAACAGATTGACCCGGCAATTCAGAGACCAGCATGGAATTACTAAAGAAAACCTGGTTGTCGGTCTGAATACAGGTGCCGGAGAGCGATGGCCATTGAAGAAATGGACAGTTGAAAATTATATCACCTTGATCAACAGAATCAATGAATCCAAGTATAACACCAGGATTGTACTGTATGGAGGCCCAGATGAGAAAGAAAGAAATGCGGAGATCAAGAAAAATGTTTCTGCGGCCTTAATTGACAGTGGGTGTGGCAATTCCCTTCGAGAAGAGATCGCACTTTTATATGCCTCCGATATACTGGTGACCGGAGATACGCTTGTCATGCACATGGGGATTGCACTTGATAAATACATTCTTCTATTGTTGGGACCCACCTCGTATCATGAAATTGATTTGTTTGGTAACGGTCAAAAAATCGTTTCCGATCTGGCTTGTTTGTGTTGCTACAAAAGAGACTGTAACAAGATAAAAAACTGTATGAATAGCATATCAGTCGATACCGTATTTGGTCACATCGCCACTTACTTGGAGATGCTGGTTTGTTCAGAATCTTGATGATCTCTGGGTCTCCCTGGTTCCAGTACAGAGGAAACCACAGTGCCACTTACAATGTGCTAAAGGCTGTAGTAAACCAGGGAAACCGTGTCACTTTGATTTATCCGACTAAAAATTACGAGCTGGAACTGGAAAATGCCAGGAAGATGATGGAAGTAGCCTCTCCGGGTTTGGAGGTCATCCCAGTTGATACAAGGACTCCTTTATTGGCCCGTTATTATCGGTCAGGCAAGCGAATAATAGCGAAATTACTGGCCAAACCGAATTTCGAACAAATTACTGCTCAGTTTTCTGATTATTTAAATTATGATAACAATTTAAACAAAATTTTTTTGTGGACCATATCAGTAATTCTAGAAAAAGAAGCGTTTGACCTGATCCAGGTCGATTATCCGGCAGCTTTGAAAGCAGTCGCCGTACTGACTGCCCATGACAAACCCAAGGTTTTTGTTAATCATGAAATACAAGCAATTCGAGCTCAAAGGACGCTCCAACCGGATGGGAAAGGATATGAAAAAGCCGTTCAACAGGTTCGCAACGTTGAGGGCTATTTTTTAAAGCAATATGATGCCGTGATTGCGCTTACCGCTGTTGATTCAAAAAAGCTTAACGAACTGCATTCTGTTGATGCCTTTGTATCTCCTCATGCCGTGGACACCGATTTCTGGAGGAAGCGCGAAGTTATTGCTGACCACAGACGTCTTGTTTTTTCTGGCGGGGAAAGTCATTATCCTAACCGCGATGCCGTAGAATGGTTATGCAGAGATATTATGCCGATAATGAATCAACGATTGGATAACTACAAGATTTACATCACCGGCAAATGGTCTGAGGAGACCAAAAAAGAATTATCGTCACACAGGGTTATATTTACCGGATACGTAGAAGATATTCGAGACTATCTTTCCGGCAGCATTTCACTTGCTCCGATTCGAATCGGAAGCGGAATGAGGGTTAAAATACTGGAAGCAATGGCAATGGAATGCATTGTTGTATCAACGGCTATAGGATGTGAGGGATTGGGAGTGACGGACGGAAAACACCTTTTTGTGGCAAATAGTGCCGAGGCGATTGCGGAGAGGGTGAGCCAAGTATTTCAAAATATAGAAAATTTTGCTGCCATAGGTGTCGACGCCAGAAAATTTGTTGTAAAGAATTATGGTATCGAGGTTACCGGAAAACGCCGAGTGGAGGTATTCATGCAGATTGTGAGTAGGCACCATTCAGAAGATAGTGCCGCATAACCGGTGGGGTGCAATCGGCTAAAGGTGCTCAAAACTATTCGGGCACATCTTATGAAAGATGATGAGTTGCTATGATTTTAAACATTATAAGGAAAGCCATTGGCAATATAGACAAAATGTTCGACAGTGACCTGATTGACAAAGCCCAGGCAGTCGCGAGTTTCTGGTACAAGTCAAATTTTTTGAATTCTGTCAGACGTCTAGCTACGCTAATAGTTGTGAAAATGAAATACAAGATTGGCATAACAGGGACGCGACCATTGCGTTTGCATTTGGGATGCGGTGAACAACGAATAAAAGGTTATGTCAATATTGACTGGCGGAAAACTAAGGCGACGGATTTAGTTTGTAATATCTTAAAGATTCCTTATCCGGATGCCACTGTGGACGTAATTGAGACCTATCACGTTATCGAGCACTTACCACGACACGAATTACCAAAGGCATTAAAAGAATGGTTCAGGGCAATGGCGCCTGGTGCAATGTTGATTATAGAATGCCCTGATTTTGATAAGGCGGTGAAGGAATATTTAGGAGGGAACGAAAAGCGAATTGATAATATTTTTGGTCTGCAGCGATTTCCAGGAGATACTCATCTGTTTGGATATAATTTCAAAAGATTAAAAAAAATTTTAAAAGAAGCCGGCTTTAAGGATGTTCAAAATGAAGATCCCACAGATTACCATGTGAAGGATGAACCATGTTTGCGAATAAAATGTGTCAAAAGTGACAATCTATGAAAATATCAATCCTATCTCCCAACCTTTCAGATAACTGCCTTGGTAGAGCTTACTTATTAGCGAAAGTCCTCCAACGACGCTATGAAGTAGAGATTGTAGGTCCAATTTTTGCCAATGGCATTTGGGGACCTGTTGCTGATGATAGATGTATAACATATAAATCTGTTGAAATGGGTGGCAAGTTTAAACCTTATCTGCAAATTAGGGAATTAGCCCGAAAAATAGATGGAGATGTGATTTATGCTTCAAAGCCTAGTTTTACCAGTTTTGGGATTGGACTGTATATAAAAGTCATTCAAAAAAAACCACTAATTCTGGATATAGATGACTGGGAGATGGGTTTTAAAAAAGAAAAAAATACAAATTTATCATTTTTTCACTCTATAAAAGCTTTGGTTGCATCCGGTCTTTTTTTATATAGCATGGATTCTTACTGGAACATTTTGTTTATGGAGAAATTGGCACTTTATTCAGATGAAATCACCGTTTCCAACACCTTTGTAAGAGATAAATTTGGCGGGACAATAGTATGCCATGGAAGAGATACAAAAGTTTTTGCCCCTCAAAGATTTAACAGGGATTTAATAAGAGAAATATATGGCATAGAAAACTCGAAGAAAATTGTAATGTTTTTTGGCAGCCCAAGACCATATAAGGGCGTGGAAGATCTTATAAAAGCTATAAGCGCAATCAAAGATCAGGATCTTGTTTTAGTTGTTGTGGGAATTGATAATAGGGATCAATATTCCAAACAATTAGCTGAGAGCGCTGAAAAAGTCTTGGGCAGAAGGTTTAAGGGATTTGGTTTACAACGTTTTGAAACGGTTCCGGAATTCTTGACTATGGCTGATATTGTAGTGATACCTCAGAGAAAGAATTTTGCAACAATGGGACAAATGCCGGCTAAAGTTTTTGATGCAATGGCAATGGCAAAACCTATAATAGCTTCTAATATTTCCGATTTGCCTGAAATCTTAGATGGCTGCGGTTGGATTGTTGAACCTGAAAACCCAGCACAACTGGCAGAGAAAATACAATACCTTTTAAATACGCCCGAAGAAGCCGAAGCGACGGGCAATAAAGCAAGACAAAAGTGTATAGAAAAATATAGCTGGGACGCAATGGAATCCATATTATTAAAGGTGTTTAAAAAATATGAATAAGCATGCGGATGATAACGGAAACCTTTTTGTTTGAGGAAGCGTATAAGCATCATATATTTCTTTCACCGAGAGTTACAGCAAAAAACGGTGATACAGAAGGCGGCGCACCTGTAACGGTAATAGAAATGGCGGCATCAGGTATGCCGATTGTAAGTACAACGCATTGTGATATCCCTGAGGTTATTGAAGATGGAGTAACAGGCCTCCTGGCGCCTGAAAGAGATGCGGATGGGCTTGTATCTCATATTCGATGGCTTTTGAAAAACAACAATTCATGGGAAGCCATGCTCAGGGCCGGCCGGCAAAAGAGCGAAAGGGAATTTGATGTGCGGGCACAGGCTGAGAGATTGGGAGGGTTCTACGAGGGTATTTTCTGATTATCACGGATTCGGGGATGATTTTTGTAGACTTACAATGAATAAATTATGCTAAAAGCCTATTTGAGAAAAATTCGTTACTCCTTAGTCGTGATTTCGCGTATTCTTGGGCGAGGTGAATTTGAGAAATGCTGTCCCTGCTGCGGTTATTTAGGGCGCTTTGATACCATGGGCCACCCGCCCCGTTATGGTTCTGTCTGCCCGCTATGCGGAAGCATGGAGCGCCATCGTCTTCTAATACTGGCTGACCAAACGGAGAACTTTTTTTCAGGGAAGAAAGTCTTGCATTTTGCACCGGAGGCTGTAATCTACCAGATTATCCGAACACGCGCAAAAAAATATGTTACCGCAGACTCTGAACCCGGTATTGCAGATTTTGTCATGAATATTGAATCAATTGAGCAGCCCGACGAGAGTTGGGATATCGTTATCTGTTCTCATGTGCTGGAACACGTCAATGACCAGTTGGCCCTATCTGAATTGTATCGTATCCTGAGAAAAGGAGCGATATTGGTAGCCATGGTTCCTCTGATCGAAGGTTGGGAAAAAACTTACGAAAATCCTTCAATCACCAAATTACAGGAAAAGCAATTACATTTCGGTCAGAGAGATCATATACGCTACTACGGTAGGGATTTTCGTGACCGCTTAAAGCATGTTGGATTCAGCATTCGGGAATATACCGCTTATGGCAGTGATGTTGTTAAGTACGGCCTTCTGCGGGGAGAAAAGATTTTTATATGTACAAAGCAAAATTAAGACCCGGCTTGAAGTTAGAAAAACCTGAAGTCAGCATTATCCTTCCAACCTTCAACAGGGCTCATTGTATCGAAAGGTCCATCATCAGTTTGTTCAAACAGGTCTATCAGGATTTTGAAATTATTATTGTAGATGACGGCTCAACAGACCAAACAGCTCAGTTTGTTTCCCAAATCAGGGACCAACGTGTTCAATACGTGCAGCATCCTCAAAACCGGGGCGCAAACGCTGCCAGGAATACCGGCGTGCGATTGGCTAGAGGAAACTTCATTGCCTTTCAGGATAGCGATGATGAATGGCTGCCTGAGAAACTGACTGTGCAGCTCAATGCCCTGAAAGTGGCTGGAAAAAATGCTCGAGTTGCATTT
>SDBV01009571.1_pt1 | contig 12855 bp, 9 predicted proteins | sample 2277081 | NCBI WGS metagenome assembly SDBV01 (sample SAMN10402039, study PRJNA504765) | marine sediment metagenome | isolation source: marine sediment core GS10_PC15, 223 cmbsf | place: Arctic Ocean: Southern Knipovich Ridge | collected 2010
ATCGAAACCCGCTGATTTACCGGGCGATTCGAATACATACCCGCCCAAAAACTTTGTCGAGCTCCCTGGTTGTCTTTGTCGTCCTTTTTGTGCTGACCTTTGCTTTTATAGCATTGGGGGCGATTGAGCACATCAGCTACCAGGATGCCGAAACGTGGAAGATCAACTGGATGGATGTATTCCAACGCTTCAGCATCTTTTGCCTGGCTGTGCAGGTTTTCTTGGCCTTCTTTATTACGCTGGGCGTGATGGCCAATAGCATCTCCTCGGAAAAGACCCGCAATACGTACGAGTTTTTCGAGACCCTCCCGATTCAGCCGGCCGATAAAGTCATCGGCCTTTGCCTCGGAAAGACGCTGCCGATAATGGTGCTGACAGTGATCCTGGGAATTTCGGGTGTGGCTTTCGGCGCAGCCGTCAATATACCGATGGGCAATCTCCTCTGGCTGGAGGCGATTGTCATCATCGGATATGCGGCCAGTTGCCTTTTTGGGCTGACGGTAAGCGTGGGCGCGGGGCGCAGCTTTTCAACGATGCTAATCACAATTATATCGCTTTTTCTCTCGCTGGTGCTCCTCGACACCCTCTCGGAACACGACTTCACCAGCATCCCGGTTTGGACATTAAGCCCGTTTTGTATTTTTGCCGCCACTATTACCGACCTAACCGAGCTGCCGAATATCATCGCCTCCAATAACTATCATTTTTTCTCGATGCGGGTTCCGTGGCAACTCTGCCCGCTGGTGTTTTACCTCTTTGCGGCGGTGTTTTTCTTCCTGGGATCGCGTCGCGCGTTATCCCGACCGTCGATGCTTCTCACTTCACAGCGACTTACGATGCTCAGTTCGTTGGTTCTTCACGTGCTGTTGATCGGATTCCTGGCGGATACCTTCCGCTCCAACATAAATCGAGATGACGCCACGTCCGCGGCCATGATATATCTGTCAATTTTCTTCATCATGACGCTGGGGTGGGCCATGCTAACCACTCCGAACATCGCCAACGCTATGCAATGGGTACACCGACACAAAATTGCCTGGCTGATGCGAATTTTCACACACTCCCTGAAAGAAAAGGAGACCCCCCCATTTGTGCCCATGACGGCATTGTGGCTGCTGACGGTCCTGGCCGTCCTCACCATCAACGCCCTGTACCTGCATGTATTGGATCCCCTGATCCTGATCGTGACAAGCTTACTACTATTGCTGTTTATGCTCGTATATCTCTGCGCATTTGGGGCGGGAACTTTAATGTCACGAAAGAGCGGGAAACTAATCGGATTATTGTTCTTCCTCGCCTTGTTGCTGATACCGACACTCTTTGCGCTTGTGACGATTCCTCGCCTGGAGGGACTTCTCGTTGCGACGCCCTTTGCCGTAATTAAGGAATTTTGCATCTATTCCTCACAAGGCAGTAACGCAACGCTCGATGTCATGGTGTTCTATAAAACACTTGGTGTGGGGCTGGCGGAATTGATGCTCTTCGGGGGTATCTATGTTTGTCAACTGCGCCGGTTGCAGAAAACACCACCCAGTCGCGGCGGGCTGTAAACCGTTTACTCGCACTTGGGCTTATCCGCGCATGTTGCGTCCCGGGAGTAAACGGAACGACACCTTGTCTTCGGGATATCAAAAGATGCGGTGAGACCATATCCCGGCCGCGCAATTTACCGCAATGTGATGGGAGTGTTTACACCTCAACTGGTGTTATTCAACGGCGACAACTTCTGTAACTTCGGGCACCTTTTCCTTGAGGGCGCGCTCGACGCCCATCTTCAAGGTCATTTGGGCACCCGGACAGCCCTTGCAGGCCCCCTCCAGGCGAACTGAAACAACCCCGGTGGATTCCTCTACCCCAACCAACTCGATATCGCCTCCATCCTGCTGCAGGAGCGGACGTATCTGTTCGATGACTTCCCGTACCTTGTCTTCCATTTCTTTTCCTTTTAAAAACTTTTTAAAAGCCGAAGGCGTCGTCGAATAACCGATAATTCATTATATGCGCACTGTCGATTGAAGCAAGTCGCATATAGTTTCGGGCTTCATGGGTGGGCAAATTCATTTGGCGCCATCCGACGACCCCATCAGCAAACCCACCGTCGCCGAAAATTTATCAACAACTATCAACAGCTATCAACAACCTCCCCACAAGTTGTATACATACGGTTCGAAGCCACAATGTGTGGTGTTTTTGGTGGACTTTTAACACTCAGATGACTATAATTAGGTGTTGAAAGCTGTTGGAACTTTCGGATGACAAAAATTATTCTTCATCTAAGTAGCTTTTTGGAAAAGCGTTACGGTTAAACACAATATTTGGGATACATTTCTCTTGATTACCCCCAGATGTAGGGTTTACATTCTCAAAACATGGACTGCTGCTGAGGTCGACAAGCTGCTCTTTGCCTTCCAAGGATGGAATCGACGCTGAAAAGAGAATCGTAAGCAGAACATGAGATTGGCTTGGCGGTGAAAGTTTTACGCCTCGCCGTTTGAAGAAGTCGCATCTGGCGGGCGGCTAGGAACTGGGAGAGTTCGTGAATGGATACTGAGGAATCAAAACCAAGCGAAGGGAACCACACCGACGAATCGACCATCAGACCGCGTAGCGCACATGACGGACTGACGGTTAAGGAAATATTCGCCACGGCTGATGAGCACCCCTTCGACCAGCTCAGTTGGGAAAAGCGTACTGCCCGCATCACCGACAACAAGGGCGAAGTCATCTTCGAGCAACAGGACGCGGAGGTCCCTACCGAGTGGTCGCTACTCGCCACCAACGTCGTCGTCAGCAAGTACTTCTACGGTGAAAACGGTACGGATAAGCGTGAATACTCCATTCGCAAACTGATTCACCGCGTCACCCGCACGATTACGGACTGGGGCCGGGAGGACGGTCTGTTCGCCAGCGAGAAAGATACCGAACAATTCTACAAGGAACTAACCTGGCTGTGCGTGAATCAGTACGGGGCGTTCAATTCGCCGGTCTGGTTCAATGTCGGGCTGTTCCACCAGAACCAGGTCACAGGCGGGGAAGGTTGTTATTATTGGGACGACAAGCAGGAACGCCCGAGTCGCAGCCTCAACGGATACGAGCATCCACAGGCATCGGCGTGTTTCATTCAGTCCGTAGAGGACGACATGGAAGACATCATGCGCCTTGCCGCCCATGAAGCGATGCTCTTCAAGCACGGAAGCGGTACGGGGACCGACCTTTCGACGCTGCGCAGCTCGCGTGAAAAGCTTTCCGGTGGCGGTACGCCTTCGGGACCTTTGAGCTTCATGCGGGTATATGACCAAGTGGCGGCAGTCATCAAATCCGGAGGCAAGACCCGCCGGGCTGCGAAGATGCAGTCGTTACGGTGCGACCATCCGGATATTCAGGAGTTCATCGAAGCAAAGATGGACGAGGAAAAAAAGGCCTGGGCCTTGATCGAACAAGGCTATGACGGGTCGTTCAACGGGGAGGCGTACGCTTCGGTCATGTTCCAGAACGCCAATTTTTCCGTTCGCGCCACCGATGAGTTCATGCAGGCGGCGATGGACGATCAGGACTGGGGAACGGTGAATGTCACGGACGGTCAGCCCAACGTCAAGCTCAAGGCACAGAAACTACTGCGGGGCATCGCGGAGGGGACTTATGTTTGCGGGGATCCGGGCATTCAGTATCACACCACGATCAACCGCTGGAATACCTGCCCGGGCAGCGGGGAGACCTGCGCCTCGAACCCGTGCAGCGAGTACATGTTCCTGAACGACTCGGCCTGCAATCTCGCCAGTCTGAATCTTATGAAATTCCGAAACCCCGACGGAGAGATCGACGTTGATCGATTTCGAGCAGCCGTGCGGATTTTCACCATTGCTCAGGAAATTCTGATCGATCACGCCGGTTACCCCTCGGAGCGAATCTGTCGCAACAGTCACGACTTCCGCCCACTGGGGCTCGGGTACGCAAACCTCGGCGCGTTGATCATGTCCCTGGGGTTACCTTACGACAGTGACCCCGGCCGGGCCACCGCCGCCGCCCTTACCGCGATAATGACCGGGACGGCGTATGCGACCAGCGCCGAATTGTCCAGCCGGGTCGGGTCTTTCCTGCAGTTCTACAAGAATCGCCAGTCAATGATAAAGGTCATTGGCATGCACAGGGCGGCGGTGGACGGGATTTCCACCGAACACTGCCCTCCGGCGCTGCGTGAGGCCGCCGCCGAAAGCTGGGAGGAAGCCTTCGCTGCCGGTCGGCAATTCGGGTTCCGCAACGCTCAAACCACTGTCTTGGCGCCAACCGGAACGATCGGATTTATGATGGACTGCGATACAACCGGCATCGAACCGGACATCGCCCTGGTCAACTTTAAGCTGCTGGCCGGGGGGGGGGAGTTCAAAATCGTCAACCAGACTGTCCCGCTGGCGCTGAAGCGTCTGGGGTATTCCGTGGATATGATCGCTGAGATAATGGAGCACATCGACGAAAACGACATGATCGAAGGCGCGCCCCATTTGACCGAGGAGCATCGGGGCGTATTCGACTGTGCATTCAGACCCGCCAACGGGACGCGGTCCATTCACTACACCGGACACATCAGGATGATGGCTGCCGTCCAGCCATTTCTCTCCGGCGCGATTTCCAAGACCGTCAACATGCCCAACGACGCAACGGTCGAAGAGATCATGGAGGTGTACATCGAGGGATGGCGGTTGGGGCTTAAGTCTGTGGCGGTTTATCGCGACGGGTCGAAGCGTACCCAACCGCTGAACACCACCAGGTTATCCAGCAAGGAGAAGGACGCTCTGGCTGCGACGGGTATCAGCATAGAGCAGCTCGAGGCGGCGAAACGTGCCCCGCATCGCGAGCGGCTCCCAGCCACCCGACCCAGCATAACGCACAAGTTCGATGTCGCCGGGCATGAGGGCTATCTGACGGTTGGTTTGTACGAGGATGGTCACCCGGGCGAATTGTTCGTGGCGATGGCCAAGGAAGGATCGACCGTCGGCGGGATGATGGACGTTTTCGCCACGGGGATCAGCCTCTGCCTCCAGTACGGCGTGCCTCTGGAGGCGCTGGTCAAAAAATTCACGCATCAGCGTTTTGAACCCAGTGGGATGACCTCAAACCGGAATATCCCCTTTGCCAAGAGCATCGTGGATTACATTTTCCGCTGGCTTGAGCAGCGGTTCCTCGAAGATCACAGGGATGGGCAGACGAAACCGACCGAAACGACATCGAGCACTTCAGGGAAAGAGCATGCTTCGCAGAAGCCTACTAAAGCAGCGCCCGAGGCTGTCAAGGATGATGTTTCCTCGGAACCTGGCCGCGCCCAACAGGCCTCCCGCATGGATGCCAGGAGGTCTGTTGGCGCACTTATAGAGGACAAGCCCCTATCTGCCTCTTCCGAGAAGGATGGGGGCAATGGTAAGGGCGAGAAGAAGAAAGTCGCCGGTGTGGAGACAATGATGCCCCAGACCGGTACGCGACTCGCTCCGGCGAGACTGGATCGTATCGACCTGCAGTTTTCGCACTTCCAGGAAGATGCGCCTCCGTGTCCCACGTGCGGGGCGATTACTGTCCGTAACGGAAATTGTTACAAATGCCATAATTGCGGTTCATCGCTAGGATGCAGCTGAAGCCGCCTTTAAATTACATCGCTGGGAATCGGACACCGGGCATTTGTTTGTTATTGCCACGGCTGAACTTCCTTGGTGTCCGTTAAGGGTATCACGGATGGATATCCGAATCCAGTTTCCCAACCGGTTGGCCGTGGTGGGGAAGGCCTATTTTGACTTTTTGGTCTTCTCTGGTGCACCGGTTGGGATGAGTTGCTGTACAGCCGTGCAGAGGATTCTTTGCCGTGGAGACAGAGCAAAAACCTCCTCCCGAAGCATGGTGGAAGCTACCGGACATTAAATATCATAAGGGATTTGGGATAATTCGAGGCAAAGCGGGTTGTCCTGAATTCTTTATGGAAATGTATTTCTCGCCGACTTAAATTAAATAGACAAGCGAAAATAGCGTTTATCCAATAGGGAGAAATATAAATTTCTCTCAAGCACTTTGAAGTTATAAATCGAATAGAGTTGTCCGCTGCATCCAAGCTTTGTGTAGGTCTCCCTCCACCTGCACTATATGGGATGCGGCTATTGCGCGGCGTTCAGGTCTCCCTCCACCTGAGCGTCGCTCTTTTTTTGCTCCACGAAGACGACCAATCACCCGCCAGATAACTATTTTGCATGAGCCTTGGAAATCGCAACCGCAGGGGGCCATATAGGACGTGCGTTGATCCAACCGGTTGTCAGAGCATCGTCTCGACACGGGCGACGAGGTCCTTGACGTGCTGCATGCTGGCGTCGAACTGTTGACGTTCCTCGTCAGTCAGTTCGACTTCGATGATCTTCTCACACCCTCCTTTTCCCAGTACAACCGGGACCCCGACAAAATACCCACCCACGCCATACTCCTTTTGGCAATAGGCGGCGCAGGGGAGGATGCGTTTCTGGTCGCGTAGTATTGCCTCGGCCATTTGCACCGTCGCCGCCGCCGGTGCGTAAAAGGCGCTTCCGGTCTTTAACAACGAGACAATCTCACCGCCGCCTTTTCGCGTTCGCTCGACAATGGCGCGGATCTTCGTTTCGGGCAACAGTTGGGCAATCGGGATACCCCCGGCGGAGGCATACCGGGGCAGCGGGACCATATCGTCGCCATGCCCCCCCAGCAACAGGGCGGAGATGTCCTTCACGCAGCAACCGATCGCCTCTCCCAGGAATGTCCGGAACCGGGCCGTATCAAGCACGCCAGCCTGACCGAGCACGCGACTAGCCGGAAATCCGCTGGTCTTATGAGCGACATGCACCATTGCGTCCAGCGGATTGGTTACGACAATGAGCACGGCTCCGGGAGAGTATCGAGCCACTTGCTCGGTGACTTCCTTGACAATCTTAATGTTTGCTGCCAGCAGATCGTCGCGGCTCATCCCCGGTTTGCGGGGCAGTCCCGAGGTGATGATAACTATATCGCTACCGGCAGTATCCGCGTAGTCGTTAGTTCCGGTGATCTTCGCGTCAAAGTGCTCTACCGGCCCGGCCTCGTACAAGTCCAGTGCCTTGCCCTGCGGAAGCCCTTCTATGACATCCACCAGCACGATGTCCGCCAGTTCGCGCTTAGCTGACCAAACGGCACAACTGGCCCCCACATTCCCGGCTCCGATTATACTAAGTTTCCTTCTGGACATAATCGCTCATTCCTTGTGTATCTGCCTTTACCTACATCTTCTATGTGAAACGAGGCAGGGATTATACGATGGTTCCGGAATGTTATGCAACATTTCGTAGCGTCTTCGAACCTGCTCGTCAAGACAAGACTCCATTGCCTGTTTTCTTGCGAGCCTGTTTCCTTTAGGATACAGCCCGGGCTATATCACAGGAATTACGATGATGGGAACGATGAAGAAAAAAAACCGCGAAGGCTACTTCGGTGATTTCGGGGGGCGGTTCGTACCTGAGACACTGATATCGGCGTTGGATCAGCTTTCTCGCGAGTTCGAGGCAGCCTGGGCGGATGAAGGGTTTCATGCCGAGTTCGACCGCTGTTTGCGTGAAATTGCCGGCCGCCCCAGCGAAATGTACTTCGCCAAACGACTGACTGAGCATCTCGGCGGCGCGAAGGTGTACCTGAAGCGCGAGGATATGAACCACACCGGCGCGCACAAAATCAACAACACGCTCGGACAGGCGCTGCTGGCGCTTCGCATGGGCAAAAAGCGTCTCATCGCCGAGACTGGCGCGGGCCAGCACGGCGTGGCGACGGCGACGGCGGCGGCGGTCTTCGGACTGGACTGCGAGGTGTACATGGGCACCGAGGACATCCGCCGCCAGGCACTGAACGTCTTCCGCATGGAACTGCTCGGGACGCGGGTCATCCCTGTGGAGACGGGGCAGCGGACGCTCAAAGACGCCACCAACGAGGCCATGCGCGACTGGATGGCCAGTTGCGAGCACACGCACTATATTCTCGGGTCGGTCTGCGGGCCGCACCCGTTCCCGCTGATGGTTCGCCAGTTCCAGACGTGCATCGGCATCGAGGCGCGCGCGCAGATGCTCGCCGTCGAGGCCCGGCTGCCCAACGTAATCGTGGCCTGCGTCGGGGGAGGATCCAACGCGGCCGGGATCTTCGTGCCCATGATCGACGAAGATGTGAAGATGGTCGGCGTCGAGGCCGGCGGACGGAGCATGAACCTCGGCGACCATGCCGCAACCCTCTGCGTCGGATCGCACGGGGTGCTTCACGGGGCCTTGAGCTACGTGCTCCAGGATCAAGACGGGCAGACCGCCCCGGTGCACAGCGTCTCGGCCGGGCTGGACTATCCCGGCGTCGGGCCGGAACACGCCCGCTGGAAAGAGACCGGACGCGTGCGGTACACCACCTGCACCGATGAGGAGGCCATCGACGCCCTGATTACACTGTCGCGCACCGAGGGCATCATCCCCGCACTGGAAAGCTCTCACGCGGTGGCAGAGGCAATCAAGCTCGCACCGAAGATGCCCAGGGACGAGATCGTATTAATCAATCTTTCCGGCCGCGGCGATAAGGACTGCAACGAGATTCAGGAAATACTACGGAAGAGGCAATAGGTAAATAGATGTAGGGTGCGTGCTTTGCACGCACGCGTAATCGAGAAGGTGAAAGATGACCTGGTACCGAAGGTGGAGACAACCCGGTGGTTGGTTTTTTTTCACCCTTGTCACCTACCAACGGCAGCATATTCTGACATCATCGCTTGCGCGTGATTCACTACGGGGGGCTATGGACGCAACGCGGTACGAAAGGCCATTCCGGCTATTTGCCATCGCTCTTCTGGGCGACCATCTGCATTGCGTGTGGAATCTGCCCGAAAACGACAGCGATTATTCCACCAGATGGCGCATTATCAAGGCCCGCTTTACTCGAAATTTATTGGCGGCGGGATATGAACCGATAGTTCAGAATCAATCATTACGCAGGCGAGGCGGGCAGGCTGTCTGGCAACGACGATTCTGGGAACACACAATACGGAACGAGAATGATCTGAAACGACATGTGGATTATATTCACTATAATCCGGTTAAACATGGCCATGTATCAAAACCCGGAGATTGGGAATACTCCACCTTCCACAGATTTGTGGACAAAGGCGAGTATCCGGAAGATTGGGGGCAGGCCGAACCAGACAATCTTCGTAATTGGGATTTTGTAAGAGTAAGAGAATGACCGAACGCGTGCGTGCAGAGCACGCACCCTACAGAGATTAAGCGTATGTGTGCAGAACACGCGCCCTAAAGAGAAGAGAATCCTATGCAGGACAATCGAATCGTAAACGCCTTTGCGGAATTGAGAACGGCGGGGAAAAAGACGCTTCTGCCCTTCCTGACGGCGGGGTATCCGGACCTAAAGACGACAGCGTTGCTGCTTGGCGACCTGGAAAAACGAGGGGTGCGGATATGCGAGTTGGGCATTCCGTTCAGCGATCCAATCGCCGACGGTCCGACGATCCAGGCATCCTATACCGTCACTCTTGAGACCGGCATGACGGTAAAGGATATCTTCGAAATGGTCCGCAAATATCGGGTATCTACGACCCGCGACGGTTCGACAAAGCTCACCGCAGGACGTAAGGGAGCGGAGACTTCCACAAACGGTCTTGCCTTGCTCGCCATGGTGAGTTACTCCATCGTCTTCCGGTGCGGCGCGGAGGCGTTCTGCACCGAGGCCGCCGAGGTAGGCTTCGACGGGCTGATCGTACCGGATCTGCCGATCGATGAGGCGGCGAAGTTCGGTCCTATGGCAGCGGCGCATGGGCTGTGTAACGTGATGCTGATCGCCCCGACCACCCCTCTGCAACGCCGGCTCGAGATCGCCAAGGCATCGACGGGCTTCGTGTACTACATTTCCGTATCCGGGATCACCGGCGAACGCGACAAGATGCCCCCGGAAACAATCAAGGCCGTGGCGGAACTGCGGAAGCACGTCGAAACCCCCATCTGCATAGGTTTCGGCGTCTCCAGCCCGGACATAGTCGCCGAAGTCTGCCGCGCCGCCGACGGCGCCATCGTCGGATCGGCCATCATACACCGCATCACCGACGCCATGAAAGACAACCTCCCGCGCGAGGAACTGGTGGAAAAAGTCGGTTCTTTCATCAGCGAACTGCTGGAACCGATCTCGTAGAATAGTCGCGCCGGGTGGTACGGTTTGCTTCCAAGCCGTATTCGTCCCACAGCGCAGCGACCAACCACGGGCGACCATGTTTTTATTCATGGTTTTTTGACGTACTCGATTACCTCGAATTTTTTGGCGACCTTCAGCGATCGGCCGACCCATTCGTCGCCGAAAGGCGGAAAGTATACGTCGCCTATGTGCTTCCCCCGGACGTGCGAGATGATCATGCGGTCGATTAGGTTGCGTCGCAGGGCAAACTCGTAGATTTGCCGCCCGCCCAGAATGAATATTTCCTCGACAAACTCGGGGAATTCCCGCCGGGCGCGAGTAACGCCCAACTCGACTGTATCCACGAAGTGCGGCCCGAAGGTTTTGTCGAAGCCCTCAGTGGCCGAAATGGTCGACTGCCATTTCGCCGGGGAGCGTGTGACCACAAAATTCACCCGTCCGTCCAGATAGGATTTGCCCGACCCCGCTTTCGTCAGCAATTCCCATGTCACCCGGCCCATAATGACCGTGTGGCTCATCGTCGTCTTGCGGAAATAGCGAATCTCTTCCGGCAGATCCCATGGCAGCGCGTTCCCCTGTCCTATCAGCCCCTCTTCATCCATTGCAACAATCAGCGAGAGCATTTTATTTGTTACATCCCTTTCGAAAAAAACTTCAGGCCTCGCCAATTACCTCGCCGCCCCACACGTCCCACGGTTTCGCAAGTCCCTTATCTACCGGGTTCTATAAGCTCCCGATACGACGAATTTACACAAATACCGGTCCGTTTGTAGTAGTCCTCGATCTTTTTCGTCACCACGTCAATCCCTTCTGCCCGGATGTACAGAAACGATGGGAGGGATTTTCGTTTCAGGAACCCCCCTGAGCCCGGCTCGATGATGTAGAGCTCCCCGTCCTGTTCGTATTCGCACCATCCGTGTCCATTTTTAGCCAAGGACGTTTTCAGGCCGAACACTACTTCAACATGGATCCCTTCCTCTCTCAGGCGATCCTGAAGGTATATGCTGATGTCCTCGCAGTCGCCCTGGCCCTTTTCCTGCGTTTCCTGGGGGCTCTGCCAGTAGTCCGTACCCGGGGGATCGGGAACATACTGAATACCAGCGGCATCGATCAGGCAGGCGATCATATCGTTCGATACGATCACTGGTTGCGGGTGAGGGCTTGGGTCCACGGTTTGCAGGTTTTCGGCCGGGAGACATCCGCCAGCCCCGCAGAGAAGCACAAGCAAAACTATTGTAAATTCAGCACGCATAACTCTCATCCATGATAGTTACTGACGCCCCGACTTCAGTTTCCATCGGCCAGGTGCGTACTTTGCGTCCATGCAATTCCTGATAATGCAGGAGGATAAGGCCAATGGCGATAAAGGACAAGTCTACTTTCGAGACATTTATCATCTTCCCCCCTCTTTCCCGCCTCCGAGAATTCCAGTTTCCCAGTGCAAACGCTGTCAAAACAGGCTGAAGGGAGGAAGGGGCTGTCAGAGTTGCAGTTTCCCCAAAGAGGTCGCCGACACCGCAATGCTCTGGTAAGGTCATTCTTGAAAAAGCCTTGCATGAATGATGTTTTTCTGGCACAGCGGTTGCTTGAATGAGTTGAGTCTGCCTTTGCGCACGCATTGTAGAGGCGCCCAGGGGAGACTGAGAGTTGAAATAGGACACAAGTTGCTTCTTTGAAAAATCTTACGTAAGGAGAAATCCTCAATGGCCGTGAAACAACTGGCATTTGACACCCAGGCTCGCGAGGGGTTGCTGAGAGGTGTCAGGAAACTCGCACAAGCGGTGAAAAGCACGCTAGGCCCTCGCGGACAATGTGCGATCCTCGACAAAGGCTGGGGCGCCCCGACCATCACCAAGGACGGCGTTACCGTGGCTGAGGAAATCGAACTGGACGACAAGACCGAGAACATCGGTGCCCAACTCGTCAAGGAGGCTGCCAGCAAAACCTCCGACACCGCTGGGGACGGGACGACCACTGCGACGGTCCTGGCCGAAGCGATCTTCGCCGAGGGTTACCGCAACCTCGCCGCGGGAGCGGACGCAATGGCCTTGGCCCGCGGGATACGAAAGGGCGTCACCGCCGTCACCGACGAACTGGTCAAGCTCTCTAAACCCATCAAGAGCGATGAAGACATCCGCAACGTCGCCGCCGTCAGCGCCAACAACGATCCGGAGGTCGGGAAGATGCTGGCCGAGGCGATGAACAAGGTCGGGCGAGACGGCGTGATCACCGTCGAGGAAGGTAAGGGTCTTGAGACCGGGGTTGATGTGGTCGAAGGGATGCAGTTTGACAGGGGCTATCTCAGCCCGCATTTCGTCACCGACCCCGAGGGAATGGAATGTGTCATGGACAGACCCATGATTCTGCTTCACGAAGAAAAAATTTCCAACGTCGGGAAGATCGTTCCGCTGATGGAGAAGGCGGCTGAAAAGAAACGCCCGCTGCTGATTATCTGCGAGGACGTCGAGGGAGAGGCCCTCGCGACGCTGGTGGTCAACAAGCTGCGGGGCATTTTGCAGGTCTGTGCGGTCAAGGCGCCCGGTTACGGCGACCGCCGAAAGGCCATGATGCAGGACATCGGAATCCTCACCGGCGCGAAGGTCTTCAGCAAGGACCTCGGGATTGACCTTGCGGCCGTGGAACTGGCGGAACTTGGCA
>SDBV01009572.1_pt1 | contig 12854 bp, 16 predicted proteins | sample 2277081 | NCBI WGS metagenome assembly SDBV01 (sample SAMN10402039, study PRJNA504765) | marine sediment metagenome | isolation source: marine sediment core GS10_PC15, 223 cmbsf | place: Arctic Ocean: Southern Knipovich Ridge | collected 2010
CCTTCCGCCTGGCATCAACATCCTGCATCGCTTCGATACCCGCGTCCAGGTCTCTGAGAGCACGCTGATGCAGACTTCGACCCGGGACGGGTTTACTGTCCTGGTGTCGACGAGCGTGGGCTGGAAGATAAGCGATCCCCTCACCTTCCTGACGAGCACCGACGGCGGTGATATGGAGATCGCCGAAGCGCGCATCCTGAGCCTGGTAGCCAGCCACCGGAACAGTGTCCTGGGCCGCCACCCGTTCTCCAGCCTGGTGTCGATCAGGACGGAGCCGGCCGCGGCGGGGGAGGCGGAGCCGGACTTTGACTCCATCGAGAACGAGATGACTCGGCTTGTCGGGGCGGATGCTTCCAGCCAGTATGGCGTAACAATCGAGTTCGTCCGGATGTCCAACCTGACTCTTCCCTCGGAGGTGACCGCGAAGGTCTTCGACCGGATGCGCAAGGAGCGCGAGCGCATTGCTGCCGGGACGCGGGGAGAAGGGACGGGGCGGGCGATCGACATAAGGACGCGCGCAGACAGCGAGCGGGCCATCATCCTGGGCATCGCTGAGGGGCAGGCGACCAAGATACGGGCCAGGGGCGACGCGGCGGCCGAACAGCACTACCGCGTGCTTGCCGAGGACGAGGAACTGGCCATCTTCCTGAGCGAGCTCCGGGCGCTGCGGGAGACGCTGAAGGGACAGACCACGATCATACTGGAGGCGGGTGATAGTCCATACCGCCTGCTGCAGGGCGGATTGCCGGGGAAATCCGGCGACAGGTAGCGGGAGCGGGAAACGTAAGGAGAAGCAAAGGTGGCAGCAGGGATTGAAAAGAGGCCGCCGGGAGAAGAGGTCGATGCGGGCCTGAGGTCGCTGGGTGACGCGATGGCGACCAGCTTCCGCATCCTGAAGTTGATCATCGCGATCCTCCTCCTGCTCTTCCTCGCCTCGGGCATCAAGCACGTGGAGCAGCACCAGGTGGCCCTGCACCTGCGATTCGGGAGGTTGGTCAGCACCCTCAAGCCGGGACTGACGTGGAGTTTCCCCAGGCCCATCGACGAGATAGTGCGCCTGCCGGCGCGCGACCGGGCGGACACGGTCATCATCGAGCGTTTCTGGTACCAGGAGACAGGCCGCGCGCACCTGAGGCGCGAGGTCGGTGCTTCGCCCGAGGGCCAGTTCGACCTGGTCCCGGGACGGGACGGGTTCGCCGTCACCGGGGACTTTAACGTAGTCCACTGCCGCTGCGAGGCTACTTTCGTCATCCGGGACCCTGTGCGCTATTTCCTGTCTGTCCGGGGAGCCGAGGAAGCGGACATCGAAACGGGCGTAATACAGGCTGGCCGGGAGATCGTCCGGGCTGCGGTCACGAGCGCTGTCATCCGCGAGGTGGGGCGGCGCCGGGTGGACGACGTCCTGCGGGAAGACCTGGCCGGGCTGCGACGTGCCGTGGAGGAAAGCTCCCAGGAGATACTGGACGAGCTGGACTGCGGCATCGGCATCAGCAACCTCGACATAGTGAAGATGATTCCGCCGCAGGCCGTGCAGCAGGCATTCGATGACACTTTCCTTGCAGGGCAGGAGGCCAACGAGAAGGTGAACGAGGCAATAAGCTATCGCAGCCGGATCCTCAGCGAGGCCGCCGGTTCGGCAGGTGAAGGAATAGCTTCGGTCATCGCGGATGTCGAGGCGCGCAGGGAGGCCGGGGAGGATACCGGGGAACTCGAGGCCCAGCTTGATGAGCTGCTGCAGCGCGCGGGGGGAGAGGCCGCCCGGGTCATGTCGGAGGCGGAAGCATACCGCCAGGGAATGGTCGCACGGGCGGAGGCGGACGCCCGTTACCTGACCGATATTCTCAGTGAGTACAAAGGCAAGCCGAAGATGATGCGGCTCTTCCTGCGGGACCAGCTGCTCGAGGTGACGGAGCAGGTGATGGCGACGGCAGAGCGCAAGTGGGTGGTCCCCAGCGGGGGCAGGATGGGGGCATCAGTAAAGTCTGATGGGGCAGGGGCCGGGAATGATGATGCGGTGAGTGGCACGATTAACTTGTTAGGAACCAGCATTGTTGATGTTATGTCGGTTGGTCATGCAACCCCAGAGTCTTTTGACGATGTGCCGTCAAGCCCAGCGGCTGGTTCGAGAGATGAACTTTTGATTCGTGGTGGACCAACTGGACGAAGACTCAGCTAGAAATTAATCTTTTTGGAGGCAATTTTAAGATGAATGAAGGACTGAAAAAACGAGAAGCAGAACCACCAAAGGTTAAACTAAAAAACGAAACTCCAATCGAAGACCTAGGAAAAGACTGTTGTCCGACATGTACAGTCTCGGAGCGGTTTCGTATTCCGGGTCCGGCTGGGATGGTCTTAATGCAGCCGTTTTGGACTTGCACGGACCCACAAAGTCCACACTACGGACAGTGGATGAGTCCAATAGGAACATGTTCGGAGTATGATTTTAGTCAGGAAAAGCTCGATGCAGTAAACGCACCGAAAGAACCCATGCCGAGGATCGTTCGCGCTCCAGCGGGGGCAGGAGTAAGGAATCGAATCATTGATGGCAAGTCGAAGAAAAAGTCAAGGCTAATTCACTAAATGAATAAGCAGGCAGAGGAAGCCGAGAGTGGAAAAGCTCACAACTAGATTCATAGACCAATGTCGGGACTGTTTCGAGAAGTCCTTCTACTGGGGAGCGGTAGCGGTTCTAGAATCAAACTTTCCCGAATCTTGGCTTAGTCCGAAGATTCATTGGCCGATTTGTGACATGATAAGTGACTACAAGACTAACCCTCGCGCAGTGGTGGTTCTTCCTCGGGATTGGCTTAAGAGTCAACTTTGCTCGATATACTATCCGATTTGGAGAGCGATGCTTGACCCGAATTTTACCTCGCTTATTATCCAAAACACCTTTACAAATGCAACTAATAAAATCACTGCAATAAGATCGGTGTTGAAGAACAATCAACTTCTTCAACAACTCTATCCCGAACGCATGCCCACGAGTGGGTGTAAGCAAAGCTCAGAAGCATTAGAACTTCCTCGACTAGCTCCTCTTGCGGATGCGGCCTTTGAAGCGGCTGGAGTCGGAACGGCGATTACTTCGAGGCATTTTGAACTCTTAATCGAGGACGACACGGTCGCACCGGAGTTTGATAAGATGAGTCCGGATGTATGCGAGCCGTCGGAAGAACAAGTAGCTAAAGCTGTGGGTTTTCATCGTCAAGCGCATTTTCTCCTACACGACTTTAAGACTTCGCAGAGACTTGTGGTTTGTACTCGATGGAGAGAGCTTGATTTAATTGCTTGGATTCAGCGAGAGTTTCCTGACTTGTATACATTTACCCAACGAGCGGTTAGAGAAAACGACAAAGGCGAACCAGACCCAGATGGAGTTTTGACCTACCCAGAGCGCTTTGACGACGAGGTTCTTAGTGAGATTCATCGGATTGTCGGAGACTACATGTTTCAGGCGTTGATGATGAACATGCCACTTGCTGGGAAGGATGCAATTTTTCAGAGAGACGACTTGCAGGTTTACGAGAAAGCTCCACTCGACTTAGCGGTCTTCACAACGGTTGATCCAGCACCACATGAATCTAAAGGAGTCGACCCGGATTTTAATGTAGTAATGACTTGTGGAGTCTCGCTTTCAACAGGAAGAATTTACATCTTAGACTACTTTCGTGAGCGGTGTACTCCGGGCGAGTTGATCGAAGCGCTCTTCAACCATGTAGATCGGTTCTCGCCGTTGAAGGTTGGAATCGAAACCGTGGCGTATCAGAAGGCTCTTGAGTGGTTTGTGAAAGAAGAAATGAACAAGCGAAGAGTTTGGTTCATGATCGAGCCTCTCATGACCTCGAACATGAAGAAGATCGCACGAATCCGAGCGTTACAGCCGATTGCGAAAAACAAAGCACTCTTTTTGCGCTCATGGATGGAAGATTTGATTCAAGAGTTTATTGCATTTCCACGAGGTGCGCATGATGACTTGCTCGATGCCCTTGCGTATCAGATTCAATTTTGGGGCCATGTGGATCGACTACAGAAAGAACAACGAAATGAAGAGTTTGATCGATTTACCGGCGGGGCAATTTTAGAAGAACTTCACGGTCGGATGAAACGTCCGAAGGGATTTCCTTACGACATGATGGGGGTGACAAAAGATGGACAATCACTGGCGGCACTAGCTCAGGGACCTTATGGTGATCTCCTTTTCCAAGGCTACTACCAAGTGGGAGCAGCTAGAATGGGATACGGATTTGGATACAACTAAAGGAGTCGAGGATGGATGGAGCTATTGCAGAACTCGGAGTTCTAGGGTTGGTTTGTGTTGCGGTAGTCAAAGAGGCGTTTGGAATAGTAAATCGCCGAAATGGAGGCAAAGGTCCGACTATGGGTTTTTGCAATGAACGGACAGAATTTTTGAAGTCCGAGATCAAGCATGTAAATGATTCAATTAAGCGAGTTGAAAAACTCCTTATAAATGGGAAGAAGAATAATGACTAGTTCAGGAACAGACGTAACCAGTGTTGTAGCGATTGGAACAAAGCGAACGATTATGAGGACTGTCAAGGCTGCTGCGGCAGAGGATGGTGCGGCTGCGCTCTCAAGTTGGGCGGGGATGAATAAGAATGATGCCGAACCAGCAGCAGGGATGGTGAATCTCTATGGTTTGTTTAAGAGTAGTCACACGAAATTAGTATTGGGCTTGTATGCGAATCGAGGAACTGGGTTCAATGAGGCTCCAGCAGATTTAGATACTGGAGGAATCGAAGTCTATGGTTATATGTACGGAAGCACGGACTTCGGCTGTCCCCCGTTCTTGATTGCATCGACAGCGATAACCGGGTGTGTGGTTGGACCTCAGACATATGATACGGTGGTAGATGCGGGGGATACGCTAACGACTGCATTGTGGTTTGACTCAATTACTCTAAATTTCTCCGACTGGTTTGGTGGAGTGGCGGTTTACGACCACGGGAACAATCGAGTAGCGTGGTTGGTGATTGGTGATATTGTAGGGCTTGAGTTCCTCTATGTACGAGCATTCGGTTTATCTACGGGAGGAACAGAAGCTCCATCGTTAGGAGTAGTTGGGTTTACATATTAGGAGGAGTGCGATGACAAATGAAGTAACTGATCCGGTAGTTTTTACGATTACTAGCACTCATGGCTGTGTCTATGATACTGTAGTTGATCAGAGTCTTGCAGATTCGTTGGTTTTGGAGTTTACTAATGCTGCTAGCACTAACTTTATGCTCGACTTTGTCGGTCGAATGGAACACATAGATCGCAATGTTATTCGTCGTGTTATCCCAATAGAGAACATAGAGTCGTTGTCTGTTCGAGAAACGAATGGAATATAAAAAATGATCAAGTGGAAAGACACAGTAACTGATTGGTGGGATCGAATCGAGGAAGCTCTGGAGTATCGCCGGACTTATGGTCGAGAAGATACTTGGTTTAACCTTGAGGCGATGTTCTTGAATCTCCCACACTCTGGTGCGGACTTCGGGCCGAATGTGATTCAGGAGATGGGAGATACCTTGGTTTCGGACTTGGGTGTGGGTAACCCGGTCGTCGGTGTTATGCCCTCTGCGGGCGATCAGAGGTCGCTGGAGACTCATCGAACCGTTCAGGCCGTGGATCGGTGGTTGATGACTGAATTAAATATTCCGACAATCATGGAAGATTGTATTCTTCATTCGTATCTCTGGGGACGAGGAACGGTTAAGATAGGATATGACTCTGAGTGGGGCTTTGACGAAGCTTTTGACTTAGGTGAGTATGATAATCCGATGGGAATGACCCTAACGCAGTTTACAAAAAAGGGAAAGAGACTTGAGTATGGGAATACAAAGCCGGGAATGCCTTGGATCGCACCGGTTCTTCCTCATGATTTGGTTTATCCTTGGGGAGTGGTTTATCCCGAACAAACTCCGTGGGTGGCGCATAGGATCTTTCGACACATAGACCTTCTCAAGGCGGATGTTAAATATACCAAGACTCAAGATGTTCAGCCAACGCATTCAATGGAAGATATCGTGAACTCGTATACGAAGGTTGGTGCGAAACACAGAAAAGAAGTTCAGCAGTGGTCGATTTCGAGATCGGTGATTAGGAAGATTGAGTTTGTAGAGCTTTGGGAAATCCATAACTACATTACAGGAGAAGTTCTTGTTATCTCAGAAAAAGACATACATCGGAGGGACAAAGATCGATTACAAGTAGATGGTGTTCCGTTCAAGAGTGTTACTTTACTTCGGCACCCTCGGTCATTTTGGGGAACTCCTACCGCACAATACTTACTTAGTAATCAAGCTGAGCAATCCGACATTGCACTGCAAGCATCGAAACAGAGAAGGATTAGTCAGCAAAAGTTTCTTGTCCGGGAAGGAACAATGGATGAGACGGAGCTTGAGAAGGCCCTCAGCCCGCAGGTCGGTATTGCTGCGTTCATGAAGCAAAGTGCGGACCTTTCGAGGGACTTCGTTCCAATGCCACAACAAAGTAACATTCCCATCTGGCAAGAAGCACAATTCGTGCAGAGGAATGCTAGATCAGCGCTTGGGTTCTCAAACAACCAAGCAGGGGAGTTTGATCAATCAAGCCGAAGGACTGCAACCGAGGTTGTAGCGGTTCAAGAAGGAGCAGATACTAGAATGAACCGTAGACAACGCGCAGTGGCAAAGTTTTACACTGATACTTTTCGGTTCTTGAATCAGATTCTTTTTACCTTTTGGAAAACTCCTAAGTCGATTCAAGTCGATCCTGATAACTGGCCGCAATTTACCGGAGAAGATATTCGAGCAGAGTATTCGTATGAGATTACATTCGGTCGGGACAGATCGCGAGACCCAGAGTCTCGGAGAGCTGAGGCGTTTAATCTCTATTTGGCTTTGAGAGAAGATCCGATGATCAATCAAGTAGAACTTCTTGCGACTTTGAGTGCAGTTTATAATGATGTGCAGTTTGAGAGAATCTTCCAACCACCACAAGGAGGCCAGGGTGCCAATTTACCACTACAATTGCCCGCAGGAGGGGTGCAAGGTTGAGCTAGAAGCCTTTAGTACAATGCGAAATCGGAATCGTCAGAAGTGTCCGGAGTGTGGAACTAAGATGGTAAGACCGATTAAACCGAATAAACCATTTTTCAAGGTTTTTGGATCATTGACTCTAACAAACCTTGAGCATGACCCTATGACGTTTACGTCTGAAAAGACGTTGAGGGCTTATTGTAAAAAGAAGGGTGTGGCGTCAAGCGCTCTTTTGTAGAAAGGTTAGTTGATGACTCACGATATTACTAACCGCATTGAGAATGACTTTCAGATTCGCGTATGGCGAACAGGAGGCGTTTATGGTATCGAGTGGATTGGAATGCCAATCCCACAGGATATCAAGGAGGCGCAGAAGCTCATAACCGATAAGTATGGTTATGAACGAAGAAGGCTGGCAATGGGCTTTAAGCAATCAAAGTTAAAGTTCAAACAGCAGAAAGACGAGGCCATAGTGGAACAACGGAAGATAAAAGAATTAATGCGGCAAGCAGAAGGAGCAAGCGATGGTAGATGAACCTAAAAAGGCCGATGGCCAACCAGAAGGAGACAAAAAGTCTCCTCTCGAAGAACAAGTCTCGAAAATGGGCGAGGCTTTGGACACCATGCAGAAGACAAATGACGCAGAGCGGAAGTTGCTTAGTGATCCGGATGTAAGAGACCTCTTGGCAAGAAAAGCCAAGGGTGAGAAGGTGACGATTGAAACCGAGGGAGTAGAGAAAGAAAAAACTGCAGAGGAAAAGATCAATGAGCTTATTTTTCCAAAGGGCGAAAAACCTAAAGATGACTCGCTTGAAGATTTGTCAAATGTAGAGCTTATGGAGCAGATGGGGGAGCTACTAAAGAAAGCTCTGACTCCAGCAGTCGAAGAGGCTACTAAGCCACTGAAGGACGAGCTTGAGGCAATGCGTGGTGAGCGTGAAACGGAACGCAAGGATAAAAGTGCAAGAGCATTAGCCGACGAGGTTCTTGCTGTTGCAGAGAAGTACAAAGACTTCGAGGACCACAAGGAAGGCATTGTAGAGCTTTATGAAAAAGGTCCGACGATTGATGACCTTTATCTTCTTGCGAAGGTTAAAAAGGTCGGTCTTCCAAGTGAGAGTCCTGATTCCGAGCGCCCGTTTAGTTACTTAGAAACAGACCGTCGTAAGGCCCCAGAAGAGACTCGTCACGGAAGTCGAGGCTTTCGAGACATAATCAGAGAGGCTACGGCGAAGAAACGTTAAAGATAAGAACAGGAGTATTCAATGGCAGATGTAATACCAACACTTTCAGAAGAACTTAATACCTGGTTTACTCAAACGTGGTATGAGATTCAGCCTGAAACGATTGATAACATTCTTGATGCAACTGTGGTTTCAGCGTTGCTCAAGGATAAGAACGTGTTCCGACCCCGACGAGGTGGTGATACACTCACGAAAACAATTCGCTACGGTGAGAAGACCGCGTTTGTGTTTGGCAAAGGTGATGTGCTTCCGGTAACGGAAGAGGAACTTTCGACTCAAGCAAGATGGCCCTGGGCGCAATTTGCTGTGCCGATCACGAGAACCTTTATTGATGATCTGGCAAACTCCGGGATTGATATGATCAAGGACTACGTCGCGGATAGACTTTCGGCTGCAAGAGATGCTCTGGTGCAGAAGCTCGAGGCGATTCTCATGGCTGAGAGTATTTTTGTGGCAGGGAGTAAAGAACCCCTCAGTATCTTTGATTATGTCCCCAGTACGATTTCTGGTAACGACTACTTCGACACTACACCATTCTACTATGGCGGAATTAGTCGGAATAACACTTGGTGGCAGCATATCGACTTTACGGCAGTTGCTGCGGTATCGAGTGCGAATCAAAAAGGCATCAAGGCTGGACCCTATGCGCTGACGATGATCGAAGACATGAAGAATGCTTACAACACCACCGGCGCGCAAATTTCGTTCCCGGATATAATAATCACGACTCAGGCACTCTATGAGTCCTATGAGAGCTTTGCAGAAGCAAAAGAGCAGATCATCCGGGACGAGACCACACGAATTGCGAACCTGGGCTTTGATGTACTTCGTTATCGCGGTAATCCTTTGACTTGGAGCAAAGACATGACAGCAAATCAGATGCTGATGCTGAACTCCGAGTTCATGGAAGTGACCTTCGATCCCGTTGCGTGGTTTGAAATGACCTCGTGGGAACGTCCGGCGAGACAACTCGAACAAGTTGCGTACATCGTAAGTCGGATGCAAGTCCGTGGCTGGCAGCCCAGACGGAATTGTCGGATTAAGTGGACAGCATAAGTTACGAGAAGTAACTCTGTGCAAATTCACTTGATGAAATAGCAACAACTTTTACAGGAGTAAAATAATGGTTCAAAAGGCCAACAAAATGAAGGAGCTTAATGTCACGCTCTTAACGGACATTTCCAACGAAGACCTTGAAGGTGTTGGGACGATGCGACAGGAAGGAGATAAGTTTTATCGCTGGGTGAGAAACAACAGCGGTCAGGCTTTAGTGGTTGGGCAGTCGGTCGTTTATGACATCGACCAAGTAGAGTTGTATCATGAGACAGTTTACACACCTGCCTCGGCGGATCTTCACGCTTTGGCTGGGATTGCCATCAGTGCAATCGCAGACTACACCGGTGTTGCCTCGATCAAGTGCTTTGGCTGGATTCAAATCGAAGGATACAATGCTGCGATTCAGGTTCTTCAGTCTTCGGATACTGCAATCGCGGTTGGAGACCTTTTTCTAGCTGTAAATGCGAAGTCTTATGCGAAGCGCTTCGGAGCTCAGAGTGCTGGAATAACCTACGCTTCGAATGCGACTGCTCATACACCTCTTGGTGGGCACATCGTTGGGGCATCCGTAGTCGCCACAGTCGGAACCCACAGCTTTACATCCAACATAGGTGGTTGGGTGCATTGTTTAGAAGTCTAACTTTTTTAATGGAGGCAAAAAAGATGAAGTTGTTAGTTGGAATTCCTGTATTGGACAGCGTGAATTGGAGATTCTTTCTCTACACGGCTGTTCAGATAGCAAGGCTTGCAAGAGAGTATGATATCGCATTTTGCATGCCTAATCGAGCTTCGATTGACAGAGCTCGACAGATGTGTGTGGATGAGGCGGTTGCTAAAAAGGCCGATTACTTGCTTTTCATCGACGATGATACCATACTCCCTCTTGATGCAGTAAAGACTCTTTTGCCGCTCTTAGAGTCAAAGGACGTAATCTCGGCTTCGGGAGTGAGTTTCCAAAGAGGTCATCCTTACATGCCGATGGTTTACAAGTTTAAGGACTTTGACTTTTCGGACCGTACAACGGCGAATCAGTTGGTTCCTCCGTTTCCGGCAGAGCCTTTTGAAGTGAGTGCAAATGGAATGGGCGTCTCTTTGTTGAAGGTAAAACTTCTCAAAGAGATTCCTGCACCGTGTTTTGGTCGAGATGGACCTGGGACTGAAGACTTTTACTTTTACCGAAAAGCAAAAGATGCAGGCTTTAGGTCGTTCGTTGATTCTAAAGTAACAGCCCTTCACATGGGCGAACCGACACTCATTGGTCCGGAGAACGCGGATGGGCTGAGAAGCATCTCCGTGCAGTCTTTAATCCCAACTGAGTTCTTTCCTAACGAGGATGGCGGACGAGCAATCGTGGGCAAGATGGAGGTAGATCATGTTGATTGATCCTTCACCTTATCGACTTAGAGTATGCTATCGTGGTATCAGAGGTACTCATTGTTCGGCTGAGCTAAATGTGTTGAGCATGATTTTAGGACACATCCAGCCTAAGAAGATTCTTGAGTTCGGGACTTGCTATGGACTGGTGACTCTACTCTTTAGCGACTGGGCTGTTGAGAACGGAGCTCGGGTTCTAAGTCTCGACAACATAGATTATGTGGAAGAAGAGGACAAGAAAAAGTTTGAGGTTCTTCCAGTCGAGCTTTTTCATGGAGATGAGTATGACCAATCCAAGACGATTCCAAAACTAATTGATTTTGTCGAGACCGACGAAACTGTGCTTATTTATTGTGATGGTGGTAATAAACCACAGGAATTTTTCCAGTGGTCAAGGTTTCTAAAACCAGGAGATTGTATTGCGTGTCATGATTATGTGCGACCAAAAGAGCAAATAAAAGAGTTCAGACTTACGGAATTCGACTATGCGGGAACATCGTTAGTGGCGAGAACGATGAAGCGTTACGGTCTTGAGCCGATTGTTCCGCTTGATGCACACTTAACTGGCATGCACGTTTTTGCGGCAATGAAGCCGAAGGAGAATAATGATGGTAACAGCGAATCCGATTGTAACGGCGCCAAGAACGCCAGGAACAATCAATGATATAGGTGACCAAGGAGATGCAGACAATGCAGATATTGGTCGAGTTAAAGCGTATCTTTTGTGGCAGCTTGCTGCGAAGATTGGTATGGCATATCGTAGTGCGGGCGATCCAAGTTCAACAACTACTCCGATTGCGGCAGGAGCAATGTGCTTAGATACCACAAATGACGACATGTACGTTTGCACTGACCGTGATACTCCGACTTGGACGCTCTTAGCTGAGTAAGAAAGGAGTCTGAGATGGCAACGAGATCAGAACTCCGACTTAGAGTGGCAAATCGAACGGGGCGAGGTGATGCAGACAACTTTCCGTCTATTTGTAACGAAGCGTTTTATAGCTTTCTTTTGGAGAGTGCAGCACTTCACTCATTTCGAGAGAGCCTAACTACGGACTCGGTTGCATTTAGTTCTGGTGACCAACTCAAAGCGTTTCCGACAAGTTCTTTGACAGGTTTTGAGTCTGCGGTTCATCATGTTGTGAGTGTTTCTGCAGGACTAACAGATGCATCGGGATTTAGATTCCCGGTCGAAATGCGTCCGATTCAGTGGTTAGACAAGCAGTTTCCAGATCGAAAACGCTCAGCAGCAGTAAGTGCTGTGCCGAGGTATTGTGCAAGGTTAGCCGGGAACTTAGAGCTTCAGGCGCAAACAAGTGCGGCGTATACGATTTATATCGTCACGGCACACCTTCCGGCGGACTTTTCAGCAGACACCAGTAGCAATCCGATTGCGCTCTTGGACACAGCTTTAGTCGACTATGCTTCGTTTGAGATTCTTCTTGGTGCGGAGCTTTGGCAACAAGCACAAATTAAGCTCCAACAAGCGAACTTTCATCGTGACATGGCGATCTTGTCAGATCAGAAAGACCCAGCTAAGATTCACAAAGCAGATGGAACGAGGCCGATGTTTGATCCGAATTATCAGTTTAATTTGAGTCAGCTTCAAGGACTCTACCCAGGAGATAATTTATAATGACTAATTTTAACTGGGACTTAACTGATCCGGCGAATTCACTCGAGACTGCAAATATTCCTGCCGAGATTCGAGAGACGAAGGACATGACTTCGACTCAGCGAGATAAAGAGCATGTGGCATATACGGCTGCGAGTCAAGCAGGATGTGGGGGAGAGCATGAAGCAGGTTCGGCACGAACGTATTATCAATCCGCAGAGCCGACGAATCGGCCGGATGGAGCCACGGCACTTAATAATGGAAGCATTAATGACTCAGGGAGACTCTGGGTTGATAAAGATAATCGGATTCTCAAAGTCTATGATGATGCAGATGCGTTTGTTAATGTAACAATAGCAGGACTAGACAACGCAACTGCAGATGGTGATGGCTCGACCAAGCTAGACAACGTGGCGATTCTAGATGGTCGAGTAGGTGGACAAACCTTAGCCGGAGGCACAGCTGCGAATGATAACCTAAGTCTAGAAGCAACTACTGGGACTCCACGCGGAACAGCAATCATTCAGGTCGTTGCACTTCAGA